>Ga0102591_1000283_pt1 | contig 110784 bp, 98 predicted proteins | sample AraplaCol_mCL_r2_2_FD_76860 | JGI IMG/M metagenome (GOLD analysis project Ga0102591, IMG submission 76860) | Arabidopsis root microbial communities from North Carolina, USA - plate scrape MF_Col_mCL_r2 (SPADES assembly) (version 2) | ecosystem: Host-associated > Plants > Roots > Endosphere...
AGAATTTGCCCTTCGTGGGGCGGTAGCTCAGCTGGGAGAGCGTCGCGTTCGCAATGCGAAGGTCGGGAGTTCGATCCTCCTCCGCTCCACCACTCATCCAGCCAGAACAGCGCGTTACGCCTCGGGCGTTTCGCGCTGTTTTGCTTTGTGGGTGCAGTGTTTGCCGCATCGCGCGCGGCAGGTTCGTGGCGAGGGTGAAATCGCGCCGAGGCGCGGACGGGGGAGCGCCCACCTCGGCCCCTCCAATGCGTGCGTAGCGCACGCATGTGCTGTCGAACCCACCTGGACCCGTCCTGTCGCTATTGCTCGAACGGCGCACCCAATAGCGCATCGACCATCGAAGGCGGCTGGTAACCAGGCACCAGGCGCACACCGAAGTCGCGCGCGAAGTTGTCATACGTCGTCTGCGGCCGCGTCGCGCACAGCACGCAGATGGCGTCGGTGAACTCGTGCTTCATCTCCAGGCGCGGGAACGCCTGGAGGATGCCGGCCATTACGTCCGGCGGTATCCGCTCGATGCCCCACCCGCCCCAGTCCAGCCCGACGCCGAGCACGCCCAGCGCGGGTTCGGCTTCCTTGTGCAGACAGATCGATGGCGTCGAGTTGAGCGCCACACCGTCCCACACCCGCTGGCAACTGTGTTCGTCCAACCCCTGCTCGCGCGCGAACGTGCGTGCCGCGTTGGCTCCTTCCACCTCGAAACGCAACTCGCCCCGGAACGACGGGGTCAAGCCCAGATCGTGCAGCAGCGTGATCACGCCAAGCACTTCGGGATCGTGCGCGGTGTTGTCCAGACGCGCGATCACGCAGGCGAACAGCCACGACCGCATCACGTGATTGAACAGCCACGGGCTGGAATGCGCATGCGCGAATTCGATCGCACGCGTGACGAGCGCGGTGTCCGGGACCTCGACGCCCGCGAGCATGCGCGTGGATGGGCGGCTTGCAGCGATCGAAGGAGTGTCCATGGTGCCGGCTCGTTCCGTGGGGGTATGCCGGAGCGTGCGCACATTGCAGCGCCGCGGCTACGTCCTTTGCCGACACATCGTGTTGCCCGGTGCGCACCGATCGCCCGGTCACGCCGATGCGCGTTCGCGATTGTTGCGCGGGCGACAACACAACATGGCCGCGGGCATGTCTTTAGACGGACCCGAACAGTGCCTAACGTTCGAATTGCGCCGACCGCTGACGGTCGCCGATGCCTCCCCCCTCAACCGGAGATCCGAAATGAAGACCCTTCTGGCAGGAATCGCCCTCGCCGCCGCCCTCTTCGGCGCGGATGCAGCCGCACAAACCGCGAAACCGACGATCGTGCTGGTACACGGCGCGTTCGCGGATTCCACGAGCTGGAACGGCGTCATCGAAATCCTGAAGAAGGATGGATATCCCGTCGTCGCCGTCGCCAACCCGCTACGCAGCGTCAGCGGCGATGGTGCGTACGTGTCCGACCTGATCGCCAGCATTCCCACGCCCGTCGTGGTCGTCGGTCACTCCTACGGCGGCAGCGTCATCACCGAAGGCGCGCGTGGACACGACAACGTGAAGGCGCTGGTGTACGTCGCCGCATTCGCACCGGATGCCGGCGAAACGGCGGCTGCACTGTCCGGCAAGTTCCCCGGCAGCACGCTCGGTCCGACGCTCGCACCTCCGGTGAAACTTGCCGAAGGCGGCGTGGACCTCTACATCCAGCCCTCGAAGTTCCATGCGCAGTTCGCGGCGGATGTCGGCGCCGAAGACGCCGCACTGATGGCGGCCACGCAGCGCCCCATCACCGAGGCCGCGCTCAACGAAAAGTCCGGCGCGCCGGCGTGGAAGAGCATCCCGTCGTGGTTCATCTACGGCGACCAGGACAAGAACATCCCGGCGAAGGCGCTTGGGTTCATGGCCGAACGCGCGAAGTCGAAGAACACCGTCGTGGTTCCCGGCGCATCGCATGTGGTGATGGTGTCGCACCCGGAACCGGTGGCGAAGTTGATCGAGCAGGCCGGCGGCGAAAGCAGCCGTTGATTCAACAGCGGGGGCGAAGCCTCGCCCCCGCTGCCATCGGGCTGGCGGCGCGCAGGCGCTCGTGATCGGGCGGCGCAGGCAGCTCCGTCGCGCTTCTCATGAGCCACGTCTCAACCGGATTCCCGGATCCGCCGGGTCATGAAGTCGACGAAGGCCCGGATGCGTGCGGGTTGCTGCCGGCGGCTCAGGTAGCAGATGTAATGGCTGCGGTTGTCCGGCGCCATCTGGTCCAGACAGACCACCAGCTTTCCAGCCGATACGGCGTCGCGACCGACACATGCCGGCAGTTGCGCCAGGCCCATCCCGTCGAGTGCCGCCTGCAGTACCAGCGAGGTGTCGTTGAACACCAGTCGCGCTTCCGGCGTGACCGCACGCATCCGCTCGTCGCTTCTGAAGTGCCATTCCTGCAGGCGTCCATTGGGCAGGCGCAGGTTGATGCACGCGTGATGCGGCAGTTCCTCCACGGATGCAGGCAATCCATGTCGACGCGCATAGTCTGCGGAGGCATGGATCCGCAGCTTCATGGGGGCCAGAAGCGTGGCGTGGATCCGGCTGTCCTCCAGATCGCCATCGCGGAAGGCCACGTCGACGCGGTCGGCGGCGAAATCGATCGGGCCTTCGCCCAACATCAGTTCCAGCGAAAGCTCGGGGAACAGTGCCTGGAACTCGGCCAGCAATGGCGCCACGACCTGCCGCCCGAAGCTCTGCGGCGCGGCGATCCGCATTTGCCCCCTGGGAGGCCCCGCGCGCAGGTCCTGCATTTCCTCCACGGCGAGGACGATCCTTTCGACACCCGGCCAGCATGCGTCGTAGAACGTCTGGCCTTCCGATGTCAGCGACACGCAGCGCGTCGTGCGGCGAAGCAGTCGCGCGCCGATGTGATCTTCCAGTTTGCGTACGCTGCGACTTACCGCCGAGCGCCCTACCCCCAGGCGATCCGCAGCGCGGGCAAAACTGCCTTCCCGTACGACGGAAATGAAGGCGATGACATGGGTGAAACCGGTAGTGGGCAGGCAGGCGATCGACATGGTGAGGCGCAATGGGTGAAGTCCACCGCGCCTGGAAGCAGGTGCTGGCAGGGTGCGGCCAACTGGTACTGACCGGTACCATTGAAAGCAAAGGTACCGTCGAGTACCTTTAACTGTCAACCGGCAGGAACGTCGCGTGCCCTCCTCCAGCAATGCCCCTTCTCCCCGGCGCACCCGCCGCAATCCCGACGACCTGCGGCAGCAGATTCTCGAAGCCGCCGGCGAGTTGTTCCTGCGCGATGGTTATGCCAACACCAGCCTCGATGCGGTGATCGAGCGCGTCGGCGGTTCCAAGCGGGCCATCTACAGCCACTTCGGCGGCAAGGACGATCTGCTCGCCGCGATGCTCACCGGCATCTCCGAAGAGGTGCTGCGCACGCTTCCGGACGCCGATGAGGCCACCGGCGACGACGTGCGTGCATCGCTGGTCCAGTTCGGCAATGCGGTCATGCGCGCTTTGATGGACCTGCGCACGGTGGCGCTTTATCGCCTTGTCGTGGCCGAAGGCGTGCGCATGCCGGAGCTGGCGGATGTCTTCCTGCGAAGTGGCCCGCGGCGCGCCGTGACGGGTCTGGCGCAGCTCCTTTCGCGCCATGCCAGGGCGGGTTCGTTGACGATCGCCAATCCGACCGCGGCGGCCGAGCATTTCATCGGCATGTTGCGCGACGACACCTGGCTCGAGGTGTTGCTCGGCGTCCGCCCGCCCCTGACCGAACGCGCCTGGAAGCCACGAGTCACGCGCGCCGTCGACATCTTCCTGCAAGGCACCGCGACGCGCGTGCGCTGAGTGGCGAGGGCAACCTCGCCAGGATACGTTCAGAGCGCGTCGGTGATGGGCACCGTATGCGCCTGCTGCGCGGCGATCGCATGGTTGACGTCGCGATGGCCCGCCTCGTCCTGGCGCACGGCAATGACGACTTCCCGCAGGCGGGCATCGGCCGGCAGCTGCCAGTAGTCGATCGCGATCGCCGGCGCCGGGGGGTTCTCGATGCGCCCCGCGTCGATCTCTCCCAGATAACGCGTGTAGCTCACCACCGCCTCTTCCTCGAAATAGCCGACCAGCCTGTGCGCGGTACGCGAAGACAGCAGGTAGAGCAGCAGGTAGAAGGTGAAGAACAAAGCCTGGGCGATCAGCACCATCATGCGTTCGAACGCGCTCGGTCGCGCGATCTCCATGAAGGTCATCAGGTGCATGCGTTCGTTGTCGGCCTCGTCCAGCAGCGTGCGGATCCAGCCGCGATCGTGGCGCATCCAGCGCAGGCAACGAAGGTGCAGCAATGCGCCGCCGACCATGCCCGGCACGGCGGCCACGGTTTCCAGGACGATCGCGCGGTTGCCGTATCGCTTGGCGAACAGCGTGTCGGCGAAGAATCGCAGCGCCCTGGTGATGCCATAGGCGACGCGGTCCGACGATGTGCGGACGGGATGGTGGAGTTCGACGAATCCGTTGGTTTCAGCGTTCATCCGTTTGCCTCGGCTTGGGGGACGGCGCGGTGCCGCTGGGCTGTTTCGCGCCGATCACGGCGCGATCTGCGAGGTACCACCGCAGGAACCAGTCCACCGCGAAGATGCACAACAGCATCGCCAGCACCGCGACGGCCACGGAGCTGAAGCGGTAAAGCGACACGCCATAGAGGTCGCCGGTGGGCGAAAGCTGCCCGATCAGCACCGCCAGTGCTGTCGCGCCGCTCAGCCCGACCGCGGGCCCGGCGTTCTCCCGCACATGCATCACCGCGAACAGCAGCATGCCGATGCCGTACAGCGCGATGATGAAAACCACTTGCGAGACGTGCGTGTAGAGGAACACCTGGATCGCAAGGGCGTACACCGTGCCGAGCAGCGTCCCGGCCACGCGCGTCCATGCGGCGCTGCGACCGCCCGCCAGCGACATCGGGAACAGGATCAGCACGGTTGCGGCCTGTGCCGAGAGCGAATCGCTCAGGTCCAGGAGCTGGAACGCGATGAACGACGCGCTGGCGCACACCGCGCCCAGCAGCATCTGGTGGCGCACCACGACAAGCGGCTTCTGGCCGCCCGGACGCGGGATGTTGCGTCGTTCCGGCAACAACGCATGCACCAGCGCGGCGATGAAGACGGCCAGCAGGGTCGCGATGAACTGTGCCGTGAACAGATCGTCCTTCGGTACCTGCGGATAGCTGGCCAGGTGTACGAGCACCGACGTGGCGACCATCGACAGCGCGCCGAACAGGAACAGCGGCCCGTTCGCCATCAGGCGGAAGCACAGCAGCGAAAAGGCGAAGAACACCGTGACCGCGAGGATCGGCGATGCATTGCCCAGCAATCCGAGCAGGTTGACCATCACGATGCTCACCGCGCTGCTGGCGATGAACTGCAGCGCGATGGGCAGCTTGAAAATGGGCACCAGGCCCAGCAGCAGCACCGGATACAGACCGAAGAACACGCCGAACGGCCAGTCCGCCAGTTTCACCACCGCAAGGCCGGCCGTGCTGCCGATCGCGATGCGGCACGCCTGCCGCCATGCGTCCTCGCCCAGCGCGGGGCGTGCAGTCACCGATGCGGGCAGCGCATCAGTAGACATAGTGAAGCAGGGTGATCAGGCGGATCTGCACGTTCCCCAGCCAGTGACGCAGGCCGTCCGGACGCGGATGCAGCTGCACCGTCGCGCGCGCGCCGGTCATCAACGGGCGCGGCGGCGCTTCCAGCAGGCGCAGGTTCACGCGCACGCGCTCGGCATCGCGAACCCAGCGATCGTTCTGCGTCGGCGCGGCCAGTCGGCCGTCCGGATCGATCTGCCCCTGCGCGACGCCTGCATCGAGCGAGGTCACTTCCGCATCGAACAGCCGCCCCGGCAAGGCATCGAACGCGACCTGGGCCCGCGTGCCATGCGCGACGTTGATCAGCGCCTTCTCGCGGAAATCCGCCTGCAGGTTCGGCATTTCGCTGATGAGCACCAGCTTCGGCGCGCCCGCCTGCGCATACGCTCCGACCTGGAGCCGCATGTTGCTGACGATTCCCGGCGCCAGCGCTACCACCTCCGTCCGCCGCAGGTTGAGCTGCGCGTTGTCCAGCGCGTTGCGCGCGCGGCGCAGTCGCAGGCTCCGATCGCCATCGTTGCCGCGCTGGACACGCACGGCGTTGAGCGCGGCCCGTGCCGATTGCAGCGCGGCTTGCGATACATCGCGACGCGCCTGCGCCTGGTCGAGCGCCGAACGGGAGACGTAACGTTCGCCGACCAGCTCGCGGAAGCGTTTGAGTTCGCGCTCCGCGTCGTCCACCTGCGCCTGCATGCGACGGACTTCCGCCGTGGCTGCAATGATGTTCGCGTCCAGTTGCGAGTTGTCCTGCATGGCCTGTTCGACCAGCAGTTCCGCGTCGTGGACGGCCGTGCGGTAGGAGTCCGGATCGATGCGGAACAGCGGCTGGCCCGGCACGACCTGCTCGTTGTTGCGCACCAGCACGTCGACCACGCGCCCGCCGACGTCGGGCGCGACCTGCGTCACCTGATAGGTGAGCCGGGCCTCGGGCGACACCGGCATGTGCACGTCGGCGACGAGAAAGTAGACGAATGCGAGCCCGGTCAGGGCAAGTGATCCGGACATCCAGGCGCGGAAGCGTGCGTCGGGACTCATGCGAACTCTCCTGGGATCCCGCAGGGACCCTACGGTTCGGCTATCGATGCAGCGAAATCTAGGCGCGCGCGACCCCGGCCGGTAGCCATCCGGCGGCGCACAGCATGTTGCTCCGAAGGCACCAATTCGGATCGCGACGGCCGGGGCGCCGCCGACTGATTCCCCGCGGTAAACGAACTGCGTCCTCGCGCATGGCTACTCGCGGTGCGTGCCGGCTCCTAGAATCCCGCCGCTCCAGGCACCACGGAGCACCGCCATGTCCGCCGCAGCACACGCCACGCAGGGAGGATCGCGCGAGTCGCTTCGCGGCGAGCTCGTCCAGAAAGTGGCCGATGTCCTCCACTCCAGGCACGCCGACACCCTCGATGTCAGCCTCCAGATAGGGGCGATACCCAGACGCGACGTGGTCGCGGCGTTCGATCACGACAGCGCGCTGTTCATCGCCGTGGTCACCACGATCGCCGACCGCGTGCTCGCGCCGCTTGCCGAGCGCCCGACGGGCGTCAGCTTCCATCCGCAGCTGGTCGCGTTCGCCCGCCAGGCGACGGAGGGGTACTCCGGGCTGCAACTGGGCAACCTGTACCGCATTGCGGTGGCGAACGAGTTCGGCGGGCACGCGATACGCGCGGAGTTCTACCGGCACGGCCCCGCACGCGTGCGCGACGAACTGGCCCGGTTCATGTCCTTCGCCACGTCGCAGGGCTTCGGGCCCGACCTGGACTGCCGGCGCGCCGCGGTGCATTTCCTTTCGCTGCTGCGCACGTACTGGGATCTCGCGGACGTGTCCGGCGCGAACGCCCATTCGCACATCGACGACGACCTCGACTGGATGGTCCAGGTGTTCCTTTCCGGTATCCAATCACGAGCAGACGATGCTTTCCCCACTCGCCACGCATTGGCTTGATCGCGCCGCGCAGGCGTTGCGCTGCGCCATCGACGCATGGATCGCGCCCGCGCCGGCGCCCGCGTCCATCGCGATCGACGCCAACGGTTCGCCCATTACCGTCGAGGCGGCCACCTGGTTCGTCTGTTTCGTGCCGGGACTGCGCCGGCAATGGTGGCACGCGTTCGCGGATGGCCGGCACAAGCACGTGTTCGCGCTTCGCCCGCTCGACGACGGCACCTGGCTGCTGATGGAGCCCTGGTGGACGCGGATGATGGTCAACGTGCTGACGCTGGAACAGGCCATCAAGTTCCTGCGCTGGGGCGGGATGGGCGATGTCCTCAAGGTGCGCGAGCGCATTCCCGGACGCGGCAGCCAGATGCGCGGCTGGGCCAATTGCAGCGTGCTGGTGTCCTACATGCTGGGCCGTTCGTACTGGACTTGGACGCCCAACGGCCTCTACCGGCGACTGGTTGACGAACCGGACGCCGAACAGGTCGAGGTCGCGGGCTTCCTGCGTCGACACATGCTGTCCGAATCGCAGCGCCACTCGCGCGCCGCGCTGGCCTGGATGCCGAAGCGACGCGACGCTTCGTTGCGGGACGTGCTGCTCGAACTTGGCACGGCCGTCGTCGCGGCGATGACGTCGCGATCCGGCATCGGACTTCATCGTGCCGCCGTTACCGAAATCGCGCGCGATCCGGCCATCGCCGGTGCGTACCGCACGGCTGCGCCGGAACAGGCGATCGAGAAGACGCGCAAGCTGCTGGCCGCCGCGAAATGGCGAGGCGAGATCGACGCGGACGATTGCACGCTTGAAGCGCGGCGATTCGTGGCGATGCTGAGGGGCGACCTGCACCTGGAGGTCGCACTGGGATTGCGGGAGTCTCCTTCGTACAGCGAGATCCGCGATCACGTCACCTGCGTGGTCGATGTGTTCCTGCGCGGCGCGCATCGCCCGCGCATGGCACGCACGTACCCGGCACCCGCGAAGCCGCCCCACTCCGCCGACCTTCCGGCGCAGGGCCTGATTCGCGAGATCGGCGAATCGGTGCGCGAACTCGCACGCGCCGACGACTGGGAGGCCGTCGCGGCGCTGGCTGAAGCGCTCTGGAGCGACTACGTCGGCTGCACCGGCCTGGCCTGGGAACAGGCCGCCGGGCGCATCCGCCGCGCATGGGAAGCCAGCCCGGCCGTGACCGATGCGCCTGCGGGCGATCGCCCGCGCGAACCGCTCCGCTTTGGCGCATGTGGGGAAACAAGCTGTTGACGATCGTGTCGCTACTGCGCATTCCCGCGCGCGACTAGCATCGCCACAGTGCAGCGCCGCGTCGCGATTCGACATCGCGACGCGCGTTCATCCACCACGGCGCGGACACAGGAGGATCGCTCGATGAACCGGCTCGACAATCCCGCTTCTTCCGCGCAGGTCCGGCTGCCGGAGGCCGACGGCGACTTCTACGGCTTCGCCGGACTGTTGTCCGACGAGGAGAACGCACTGCGACTGCGGGTCCGTGACTTCATGGAGCGCGAAGTCCAGCCGGTGATCTCCGGGTACTGGGAGCGCGACGAGTTCCCCTTCCAGTTGCTGCCCGGACTCAAGGCGCTGGGCATCAGCGGGATTCCTTACCAGGGCTACGGCTGCCCGGGCGGCACGACGACGCTGCTGGGTTTCATCACGATGGAAATCGCACGCGTGGATTCGTCCATCGCCACGTTCTTCGGCGTGCACGGCGGCCTGGCCATGGGCTCGATCTACCTGTGCGGCTCGCACGAGCAGAAGGAGCGTTGGCTGCCGCCGATGGCGAGGATGGAAACCATCGGATCGTTCGGGCTGACCGAGCCCGACGTCGGCTCCGGCGCGGCCGGCGGACTCACCACGACGGCCCGGCGCGAGGGCGATACCTGGATCCTCAACGGCCAGAAGAAGTGGATCGGCAACGCGACGTGGGGCGACATCACGATCGTCTGGGCGCGCGATCTCGACGACGGACAGGTCAAGGGCTTCATCGTGGAGAACCGCTCGCCCGGTTTCCACGTCGAGAAGATCCTGCACAAGATGGCGCTGCGCGTCGTCCAGAACGGATTGATCACGCTGCAGGACTGCCGCGTGCCGGAGTCCAACCGCCTGCAGGGCGCGACATCGTTCAAGGACACCGCCCGCGTGCTGGCCGCGACGCGGGCCGGCGTGGCATGGGAATCGGTGGGCTGCGCGCGCGGCGCATACGAATACGCGCTTCGCTATGCGCAGCGTCGCATGCAGTTCGGCAAGCCCATCGCGAGCTTCCAGCTCGTGCAGGACCTCCTGTTCCGCATGCTGTGCAACATCACCTCGACCCAGGCGGTCTGCGTGCGGCTGTCGCAGATGCAGGACCAGGGCCTGATGCGCGACGAACACGCCGCGCTGGCGAAAGGCGTGTGCACGGTGCGCATGCGCGAGACCGTGGGCTGGGCGCGCGAATTGCTGGGCGGCAACGGAATCCTGCTGGACCAGCAGGTCGGCCGCTTCGTGGCCGACGCGGAGGCGCTCTATTCCTACGAGGGCACGCGCGAGATGAACGCGCTGATCGTGGGTCGGGCGATCACGGGCTTCAGCGCGTTCGTCTAGGCCAACGGCCGCGATCGCGTCGCGGCCATCGAGGTGGTGATGCGGCGTGTCGTTGCCTGGCTCGGCCTGAGCGCGCTGATCGTGTTCGTGCTGCTGGTCGCGCTCGTCGGCGCCGTGCTGCTGACCGGCCGCTCTGCCCCTCCACCGTCCGGCACGCCCGAGTTCGCCATGCCCCTGCAGCCCGCCCAGACGGAGATCGATCGCGAACTGGCGCCGCTGCTTGCCGCCCATCCGGGCAGGACGGGCGCATTGTTCCTGACCGACGGGATCGACGCCTTCGCCGCACGCGCGATTTCCGCACGCCGCGCCGGACGCAGCCTGGACCTGCAGTATTTCATCTGGCACAACGACCTGACCGGGCGCCTGCTGGCCAGCGAAGCGCTCGATGCGGCCGAACGCGGCGTTCGCGTGCGCATCCTGCTCGACGACATGAACGCTTACGGGCTCGATCCGCATCTGCTCGCGATGGACGCGCATCCGAACATCGAGTTGCGCCTCTACAACCCGTTCAATAATCGCACAGGCGTGACGCGGGCACTGGAACTGGTTCGCCGGCTGGTCCGCATCAACCACCGCATGCACAACAAGGCGTGGATCGCCGATGGCCGCATCGCCATCGTCGGCGGCCGCAACATCGGCGACCGGTATTTCGAGGCGGGCGCGCAGACGAACTTCCGCGATCTGGACCTGCTGCTGTTCGGTCCCGCCGCGGAGCAGGCCAGCGGCATCTTCGATCTCTACTGGAACAGCGATGCGGCCGTGCCCGTCGGCTCGCTGGGAAAGCGGGCGCCCGAGGCGTTGCGCGCGGTGCTTGCACGCGTGCGCGAAGACGCCCGGGGCCAGGAGGCAGAAAAATACCTCGCCCGCGTTGCCGTCTCGCAGGTGATCCGCGACTACTACCGCGATGCGATCGCGCCGCACTGGACCGCGCATATCGAGGTTGTCGCCGATCCTCCGCTCAAATGGCGCGGCGATCGCCGCCAGTGGCTCGTGGAACGCCTGGCGCCGATGATCTCCGGCGCGCGCAGCGAGGCGCTGGTGATCTCGCCGTATTTCATTCCCGGTGAAGACGGCACCGCGCGCCTGTCCGGACTGACGCGGCGCGGCGTCCACGTCGGCGTGGTCACCAACTCGCTCGCCGCCACCGATGTCCATGCGGTCCACAGCGGCTATGCGAGGTACCGCCCCCGCCTGCTCGAACACGGCGTGCGCCTGCACGAGCTGCGCCCCTACGCGGCCCAGGCGCGACCGGGCATGCGCCGCGAAGGCGCGAGTCTCCACACCAAAGCCTTCGTCCTGGACGACGAGCGCGGCTTCGTCGGGTCGTTCAACGTCGATCCGCGCTCGAAGGACCTGAACACCGAAATGGGCGTGGTGTTCGACGACGCGGTCCTGGCCGCCCAGGTGCGCGCGGAGTACCTCCGCCTGACGACGCCGCCGCTGAGCTACCGGGTCTACCGGAACGAGGATGGCGAACTGCGTTGGCTCGACGGCACGCAGACGCCGCCGGTGGTCCTGACGCACGAACCCGACGTGGGGCCCTGGTCGCGCGCCGTCGTGCGGATGTTCGGCTGGCTGCCGATCGAACCGCATCTGTAGCCGGCATCGCGCCCATGACGACGTCGCCGCGGTCTGACGATTCGGGGAACGCATCGACGCCACCTTCGTGCGCCGCCCTCGACCTCGCACGCGACTGGGAAGCGACGGCGCAGGCGATCGATGCGCCGCTGGCCGCCTGGATGCAGTGCGCGATGGAGGCATATCGCGTCCTGGCATCCGGCGAGGAACGCGTTGTCGAAGCCGCCATCGGGCTGGCGAACCGCGCCACGGCCGGGGCGATGTCCGCGTTGCTGCAGCAGCATCCGTCCGGCTGGCGTGCCGGACGCACGGTGGTCGGGGAAATCGGTCTCCACGTCGAATTCCGATCCGTTCCGCCGACGCTGCATCCACCGTTACGCATGCGTCTGGCGCGGGACGTATCGATGGACGCCTTCGACGGCCGGCGTTACGAACGTCCCGGCTTCGGCGTCGCGCTGGCCGCGTTGTCGTCGCTAAATGCCGCCTCTCCTGCCTCGCGCCTGCAGCCGCATTCGGGCGCGTTCCGGAACCTCACGGCCTGGTTCGAACCGGATGCGCAATCGCCGGATGCGCCACCGCGCCTGGTGCTGGCCGATCCGCAACGGTGCTACGAAGCCGGCATCGGACCGCATCGCCTGCCACTCGCCCACGACAGCTCGGCCGCGTACGCGTGGGCGATGGAAGTTTCCAGACTCGAGCGACGGGGACTGTGGGCGCTGCTGGGCGGAAAGGAGATCGGACGTCGCGCCGGGCTTTACCTGCTCGAAGATTACGACCCGCGCAAATGCCCGCTGGTGATGATCCACGGACTGGGGAGCAATCCGCTGATCTGGTCGCGCGTATCCAACGCCATCTGGGGCGAGCAGGAACTGCGCGACCGCTTCCAGATCTGGCAGGTCGTCTACCAGACCGACGTGCCGCTGCTGGTCGCGCGATTGCATGTGCAGGACTACCTCGACGACGCGTGGCGGTTGCTCGATCCCGATGGCGATGCGAAGGCGCGTCCGCACCTCGCGCTCATCGGACACAGCCTCGGCGGCGTCGTGTCGCGACTGTTGTGCGCGCGCAGCGGCGAAGCGCTTTGGAACGCGGCGTTCCTCGTCCCGCCGCAGAGGCTCGACGCCGATGAGGACGACCTGCGACTCATCCACCGCATCTTCCACTTCATGCCCTACGCGGGGATCGCACGCGCCATCTTCCTCGCGGCGCCGCACCACGGCAGCCCGAGCGCGGCGACGGTGCTGGGGCGATTGACCGGCGACCTGGTCGGTCGCCGCACGAGCGAAGTGCACGCATTGCGTCGCATCGCGTTGCGCAATCCGCATGCGGTCCGGCCCGAACTGCTGCCGGTGTTCCTGGAGGGGTGGATCAACAGCATCACCACCCTGCAGGCGGCGCAGCCGGTGCGGCGCGCGGCAGAAGCGCTGATGCCGGCCGAAGCCATTCCGTACCACACCATCGCCGGCGTGTTGCCGGGCCGTCGCCCGCCGTCGGATGGCGTGGTCCCGCTGGAAAGCGCCATGCTGCCCGGCGCCGTCTCTTCGCTGATCGTCGAATCCGGCCATCGCGTGCACGAGCGCCCCGAGACGGTGGCCGAGATCGTGCGCATCCTGCGCGAACACGCGCGGGAGAACCCGCTCAGAGCTCGATGATGCCCCGCTTCGCGGCCACCGTAACCGCGTGGGTGCGATCGGCCACGTCGAGTTTGGCGAAGATGCTCTTGAGGTGGCCCTTCACCGTTTCTTCCGAAAGGCCCAACCGCGCGGCGATCTGCTTGTTGGCATGGCCGACCGACACCAGCCGCAGGATCGCGATCTCGCGTTCGCTCAGGGGTTCGTCGGCGACGTGCATCGCGATCTCCCCCGCCACGTCCCGGTGCACATGGCGCTGGCCGCGGTGCACATCGTGGATCGCGTCGATCAGTTCGGTGCGAAGGCTGCTCTTGAGCAGGTACCCGGCCGCGCCTGCCCGCAGGGCGCGCACCGCCTGCGCATCGCCGGCGTAGGTGGTCAGCACGATGATCCGCGCGTGCGGGTCTTCGGCGTGGATCGCGCCTATCGCCTCGACACCGTTCATGCCGGGCATCTGCAGGTCCATCAGCGTCACGTCCGGACGCAGTTCGATGTAGCGCTGGAGCGCTTCGCTGCCGTTGTTCGCTTCCCCGACCATCGTCATGTCCACCTGGTTCGCCAGCAATGCGGCGACGCCGTCGCGCAGCATCGGGTGGTCGTCGACGACCAGGACGCGGATCTTGGGATCACTCATCAGCCGACCTCATGCCGAACGGACGCCACCAGGCGCGGGCGCGTTTGCGCGATGTACGCCGGGCGAACGCCAGCCGGGCAGGAAGCGTGAGTGTAACTTCCGATCCGCCGTGGTGGATGCTCGCGACCGTGAGCTTCCCGCCGATCTTCTCCGCGCGTTCGCGCATGCCGAGCATGCCGTAGTGGCCTTCCTTGTGGCCGTTGACGACCACGTGCGCGGGAATGCCCACGCCATCGTCGCGGACACGCACGGCCAGGTGGCGAGTGTCGTAACCGATGCCGATTTCCACCGACGACGCCTGCGCATGGTGGGACACGTTGAGCAGCGCCTCGCGCAGGATCTTGCTCACTTCCGCCACCACCAGCGGATGCACCGGAACCTGCCGGCCTTCGATGACGATGCGCACCGGGATGGGCGGATCGAATGGCGTGTCGTCGACCAGATGCTCGATCACGCGCGACAGGTCGCCCTCCTCGCCCGCGCCGCGCAGGTCCCTGACGCGATCGCGCGCGTCGGCCACGACTTCGTCCGCCGCGGCCAGCGCCGAGTCGAGCTGCGACTTCGACGTGTCGTCCGGCGCGATGCGGTCGGCGACCGCCTGGAAGCGCAGGATCAGGCCCTGCACGCCCTGCAGCAACGTGTCGTGCAACTCGCGCGCGATGCGCTCGCGCTCTTCCGTGCGCTCTTCCAGGCGGGCGCGGATGCGCGCGGCGACCTGCGCGATGCGCAAGCGGTACAGCGCCAGCAACAGCACCAGCGCCACGCCCGCGCACAGGATCGGGAACCAGATCGATTGCACGAACGTGGGCGGGATTTCGAAATCGAGCGTGGCGCCCGTGCGATTCCACACGCCGTCGTTGTTGGCCGCGATCACGCGGAACGTGTATCGGCCCGGTGGCAGGTTCGTGTAGAACGCCTGGCGCCTGAGGCCGGGATCGACCCATTCCCGGTCGAAGCCCTTCAGCATGTATCGCGCGCGCACGCGCTGCTGGTCGGCGAAACTGAGCACGGCGAAGTCGATCTGGATCTTCGACGCGCCCGTGTGCAACCTGACGTTGCGTGGATCGCGGTAGGTGCGACCGTCCACCTCGATCGAGCGGATGAGGATGCCCGGCGGCACGCGATTGGAAAGGATCCGCGCCGGATCCATCGACAGCGTGCCGGTTTCGGTGGCCAGCCACAGCCGTCCATCGCCGCCGAGCACCAGCGAACGCTGCGAATGCGAATGCGCGCGACTCCCCAGTCCGTCGCCGGGGCCGAGCGAGAGCGCCTGGTCCGGCAGCTGGCCCTCCTCGAATGCGGCATCCAGTTCGCGTGGCGTCAGCCGCATCAGCGAACGCGGAAACGCCAGCCACGTGTCGCCCTCCGGCGTGCGCACGATGCCGTTGATGCGGCTGCGCGGCGATGCATCGGCGGTCCTCGCCGTCATGACCTTGCCGTCGCGATGACGGGACAGGCCGAATGCGCCCGCGGTGTAGACATCGCGGCCGGCGGTGTACAGCGTCAGCACCTTGATGTCGCCGCCACCGAAATCGAGCGGCGTGTAGGTCCTGCCCGGGTCGCCCAGCCATGCAAGCCGGTCGCCCGCCTGCACCACCACGCCCCCGGACGGCGACCGTTCCATCGTGGTCGGATAGAAGTCGATGCGCGTCCCGGGTTCCAGCTGCGTCGTCCATTCGTCGTGCCGCAGGCGATGCACGCCGCTGCCTGCCGCGGAGATCCAGAAATCGCCATGCGCATCGAAGGCGCAGTCGTAGATGACGTTGTGCGCGGCCTGCCGGTCCGGACGCTCGATGCGGCGCTGCACGCGTCCATTCGCCCAGACGAGGATCTGCGTCCGCGTTCCGATCCAGATGGCGCCATCGGGCGCTTCGCAGAGGCTTTCCGGTTCCGTCAGGTCGATCGGCAATGCTTCGGGCGCTTCGTGCGGTCGTACGCGATACAGCTTCTGCGCCTGGCCGATGTAGACGCTGCCATCGGACGCGGCCAGCAGCTTGTCGCCGTACGCGGCCGGAGACGACAGACCAGGTTCGCCCACCAGCGTCGCGGGGCGGAAGCGGTCGAGTCCGCCCTGGGTCCCGACCCACACGTTGCCCTCGCGATCCTCCACGATCTGGTTGGTGACGTCCGAAGACAAACCGTCGCGTGCGGTGAACGACTCCACCGCGATCTCGCCGTCGGGCGAGCCGCTGGCGAACGCGAGGCGTTGCACGCCGTCGTAGCGCGTGGCGATCCAGACGTTGCCCGCACGATCGAACAGCGGCATGCCGCGTGCCGGATAGTCGTGCGCGTTGCGTGCGCTGCGCGACGCCGGCGGCTCGCCGCGACCACCCGGCCCCGTGATGGCGCGCGTGCCGTTCGCGTCGAAGAGCCAGATGCGGCCGGCGGGGTCCTGTGCAAGCTTCGCACTCAGCGCGGGAAGCACGATCTGGAAGCGATCCGTGCCCGAGGCCAGGCGTGCGACACCCGTCGTGCATGCGACCCACAGCGCACCATCGCGTGCGATGAGGATGTTCGCCGCATTGCTTTTCGGCAGGCCGTCGCCGGCGTCGTAGGTTCGCCAGTTGCCATCTTGGTAGCGCAACACTTCCGCGTTGTAGTTGGCCGTCAGTGCCCAGATCGAACCGTCGGCGCCTTCGACCATCTGCGCGATGCGGCTCGGCGCCGGCGGGCCCGGGAGGATGCGCAGGGCACCATCGCGATAGACCGCGAACCGGCGGGAGCTTTCGAAACTCGTCCAGAGCTCGCCTTTCGACGTGAGCAGCAACGCGCTGGGCGATTCGTGCCTGCGGCCGTCGGGCTCGGGCACGATGGGCTCGAAACGCAGGCCGTCGAAGCGGAACAGGCCGTCGCCGGTCGCCAGCCAGAGGAAGCCGTAGCGCCCCTGCGCCATCGCGACGATGGGAACCGGAGTCTGGCTTCCCTCGATCCAGCGTTGATGGACGTAGCGCTCCAGCGGACGGGGCTCGCCCGCGGACGCCGCATGCGACGACGCCGCCAACAGGGCAAACAGGACGATCCGGAGTAGCCGCATGGCCGTTCCCGTGTGGGGCATCGTCCATGGGTGCCGGCTTTGGCGTTCGATATTACCCCCGATCAGGGGATCGAAAAGGCCCCCGGTCGAGCCTAGCGTAGCGCCGGATCGGCGATACCGTCGGAACATGACGAATTACCTATGCCGATTCCCCGATGGCGCGGCGGGACTTGGCCTGCTCGTGCTTCGCACCTGTTATGCATCGCTTCCCTTCGGCATCGTGGCCTCGCTGCCATCCACGGCGTTCGGCACGACGGTGCTGCGCCTGATCGCAGGCGTCCTCGCGCTGCTGCTGGTCGGCGGCTTCGCGACCCGCGTCGCGGCGATCATCCTGGGCGTCGTGGTGCTGGTCGTCCTGCCCTTCTCCGCTGCTCTCCAGCTTTGGCTGCTCGCCGCGCACGTGGGGGGCTGTGCGGCCATGGCGTTGCTGGGAGCCGGCGCGTACTCGCTGGATGCCCGGCGCCATGGCCATCGCGTGATCCATGTGCAGACCCGCCCCCCGGATCGGGGGGGCGCGGATTGACCTGTCCGGGGATGTCGCGGCAACCGTGCGGCTGGCAGGCTCGAGGATGAACCCGGTCAGGAGGAAGCGCCATGTCGCACGTCCCGCTGCACCAAGCCTCGCCCGACCACCGCGACACCCTCGCATCGAGCCTGTCTGCGAGCTACGCCGGCGTCGTCGCCTTCCTCACCGTCGCCAACGAAGGCAGTTTCTCGCGCGCGGCCGAACGCCTCGGCATCGGACGATCGGCCGTGAGCCGCAGCGTGCAGAAACTCGAAGCGCACCTGGGCGCACGCCTGCTGTCGCGCACCACCCGCAGCACGACGACCACGCGCGAAGGCGAGCAGTTCTACGAGAACTGCCGGCCCGGCGTCGAGAAGCTGTTGCAGGCGCTGGAAGACATGCGCGACCTGCGCGACGGTCCGCCGCAGGGCATGCTGAAGATCAGCGCCTCGCTCGGCTTCGGACGCAAGGTCGTGGCGCCGCTACTGGCGCAGTTCCGGGACGCCTATCCCGCGGTCGCGCTGGAACTGTCGCTGGAGGATCGCGTGGTCGACCTCGCCGCCGAACGCGTCGACATCGCCTTTCGCGATGGCCGGCTGGAAGACAGCCAGGTCGTCGCAAAACGCCTGATCCCGATGCAGATGCTCGTGTGCGCGTCGCCGGACTATGCGCGTCGTCGCGGCCTGCCCACGTCGGTCGACGAGCTGGAAGCCCACGACTGCATCAACCTGCGCCTGCCCAACGGCCGCCTGCAGGCCTGGGAGTTCAGGGTCGATGGACAGCGGCAAGTGCTCACGCCCGATGGCGACATCGTCGTCAACGATCCATCGCTCGCGATGCTCGCCGTGCTCGACGGCCAGGGCATCGCGCAGCTGGCGGCGTACCAGATCTGCGAGGACCTGCACGCCGGCAGGCTGGTGACCTGCCTCAACACGCTGGCACCTGACGATCGCGGCCACTACCTGTGCTACCTGAGTCGCCACCAATTGCCCAAGCGCGTGCGCGTGTTCATCGACTTCATGAGCGAACGCATCCGCGCGATGGACATCGACTGCACGATGGTGGCGCTGAAGGCGGCCGGCGACGCCTACGCGCGTCCCGCCGTCGTCGAGGCGTACGCCGACGCCCTCGCCTGAGCCGTCGCTCAGCGCACGCGTTCCGGGACCGGTCGCGTGCGTTCCAGGCCGAAATACGTGTAGATCCAGAGGAAGGCGAAGAATCCGAAGTAGACGGCGACCATCGCGCGACCGATCCAGTTGTCGATGGCGTTGACGTTTCCGGCCGGGCCCACGATCCCTTCGATCATCGACGAAGTCGAGCCCATGCCGACGAAGCCCAGGACGACGAAGGCGAAGGCGAACGCGAACAGCGCGATGCGATAGCCCATGCCGCGGTAGCGGATCGACCGCACCTTCCCGCGATCCAGCCACGGCAGCAGGAACAGCACGCCGATCGCGGCGAACATGACGATCACGCCACTGAGCTTGTGCGGTATCACGCGCAACATCGCGTAGAACGGGGTGAAGTACCAGACCGGACGGATGTGCTCGGGCGTGACCAGCGGATCGGCTTCGACGAAGTTGTCGTGTTCCAGGAACAGTCCGCCCACCGTCGGCGCGAAGAAGACCAGGAACGCCGCCACCAGCAGGAAGGCCGCCGTGCTCAGCGTGTCCTCTACCGTGTAGTACGGATGGAACGGGATGCCGTCGATGGGATGTCCGTCGGCGCCGGGATGGTCGGAGATCTCGACACCGTCGGGATTGTTCGAGCCCATTTCGTGCAGCGCGAGGATATGGATCGTCACCAGCAGCAGGAGCACCAGCGGCAGCGCGATGACGTGCAGCGCGAAGAAGCGGTTGAGCGTGGCATCGCCCGGCAGGTAGTCGCCCATGATCCATTCGGTCAGGCCATGGCCGATCACGGGGATCGCGCCGAACAGCGAGATGATCACCTTGGCGCCCCAGAACGACATCTGGCCCCATGGCAGCACGTAGCCCATGAAGGCTTCGGCCATCAGCGTGAGGTAGATCAGCATGCCCAGCACCCATACCAGTTCGCGCGGACGCTTGAACGATCCGTACAGGAGCGCGCGGAACATGTGCAGGTAGATGACGACGAAGAACAGCGACGCGCCCGTGGAGTGCATGTAGCGGATCAGCCAGCCCCACTCCACGTCGCGCATGATGTATTCGACCGACGAGAACGCCTCGGCCGAGGAAGGCTTGAAATGCATCGCCAGGAAGATGCCGGTGACCAGCTGGTTGACCAGCACCACCGATGCCAGCACGCCGAAGTAGTACCAGACGTTGAAGTTCTTCGGCGCGTAGTACGTGACCGTGTGGGCGGACAGGAACGACATCACCGGCAGGCGATCCTCGATCCACGCCAGCACCCTGTTCTTCGGATAAACCCGGACGATCTTGAGTGCCATCAGCTCGTCCTCAGTCGTTGGCCGCGAGCGGCGCGGGTTCCGGCGCGAGCGCGACGACGTGCTCGATGCCCTGCCGGAACATCTTCGCGTACGGGCAGATACGCTCCGTGTTGCGGATGAGTTCGGCGGCGAAGGCGCGTTCGATGCCCGGCAGGTGCACCTCGATGCGCGCCGACAGCAGGAACAGGCCGTCGACCGGATCGCGCGAGAAGGTCACCGCGACATCGAGCTGCGCGTCCACCAGCGTCACACCCGCCCGCAATGCGAGCAGCGTCATCGCACCGTGGAAGCACGATGCGTAGGCAGCGGCCAGCAGCTGTTCGGGATTGCTCCCGCCGCCATCGCCACCCAGCCGCTCCGGCAGGCGCACATCGATCTCGAGCGCGCCATCATCGGAACGGATGACGCCCGACGCCCGGCCGTGCTGTGCTTCGCCGCCGGTCACGCGCACGCGTCCGGTGTACAGCGCCTGTTCGCCGGAACCGTAATAGCGATCGAGCCATGCGGGCGAAGGAGGTTTCAACGTGGCCATGGCGTCGCGTCCTTTCGTTGGTGGGCTCGCGCGAGGCGATGCTTGCTGTCCACCGTCTCGTCGTGTCGCTGATCGGACTTCGCGGAGACGCCGCGCCGACATGGGTTCGTCCCGTGCACGAATGGATGGAAAGTGCACGCCCCGTTACAGCATCCTCGACAAGCTGACATCCGTCATCTCCGTCACGGCGGACAGGAAGCATTCGACGCAGGTCCCATGCGCATCGCATGAGGAAACCCCATCCCTGGACCGGCGGGCTTCAAGCAGACAAGCCGCCCACTCCTTGTTGCCGGCACGATAGGAGGACATGTGGGGCATCGGAAGCCGTGCGCAGGGACACCTCGCGTTGCCCCTCACGCAACAATGCGCGTGCAGGCGCCGGGCCGTCTCGACGGTCAACAGTGTGTTGCCGCGTGCGCGGCTACCCGCTCGCGACAACCGCGCCTACGATGCGCGGCCTGAGCGATCGCTCATCCCCGGGAGTACATCCAGATGCGCAATTGCCTCGCACTCGCCCTCGCCGCCGTGATGTGGTCGGGCAGCGTCCATGCACAGGTCGCACATGCGCCGGCCGACGCAACCGCGAAGGCGCCGACGCCGATCGCGACACCCGTCATGACCAGGGCCCTGCCGGAGTACCCGGGCAAGGAAGCCCAGGTCGCGGTCATCGAATATCCACCCGGAGCGGTGGCGCAGCTGCATCACCACGATGCGCACGTCTTCGTCTACGTGCTGGAAGGTTCGCTGGTGATGGGCGTCAAGGGCAGTCCGGTGGTGAACCTGTCGCCAGGCCAGAGCTGGTACGAAGGCCCGCACGATGTCCACACCGTCGGGCGCAATGCCAGCAATACCGAGCCGGCGAAGTTCGTCGTGTTCTTCCTCAAGGACGCCGGCAAGCCAGCCGTGATTCCAGGCGAATGAGCCTGGCGAATGCCTCGTCGTTTTCCTGTGCAGGAATGTGAAGGATCCGCGTTGCGTCCTGGGCATCACCGGGTTGATGCCTTCGCGACATCCTGCCTTCGTCGCGTGCGCTAACCTGCGTTCGACTGGTGCGGGGAATGCGCGCCAGCCTCGCCGGCCTGCAACCATGGGAACTCCCGCCATGTCGAACGATCGCGACGCGAGCCAATGGCAGCCGCCCGTAACGGGGTGGCCCGAGCTTCAGGTCCAGCTCGACGCGTTGCGCGGCAACGTGGAGCGGATGCTGAAGGAAACGCCCGGCAGCACCGACATCTACGGAAGGTTCGCCGGCATGGCCGGCGACATCGTGGCGCGTTCGCCACCCGAGCTGGTCGAATCGGTCAACAGCGAACTGGGCGCCATCCTGCGCGATCTGAAGCTGACCGCAGATCCCATGGATTAGCGGACCGGAACGCCTCGATGAACGATCTCACGCTGGTCGCCAGCCGGCTCGACCCGAACCCGTACTACCGCGAACCGGTCGCGGACTTCCCGCTACCCGCGCCAGGTCCGGAGTACGTCGAACTCTTCGACCAGGGCGGCTACGACCTCAGTGCGTTGGAAAAACTGTACGCCGCGGCGAACCGCCAGCGGTTCTGCACGCATCGCGAGCATCGCCACGCGATCCGTTCGACCTGGCTCGCATCGCCCCCCGCGAAGAACGAAGGCGCCGTGTTGAACCATGCGCTGCTGTTCGAGCGGAAGGGCTTCGCAGGCGAAGCGCTGGACCAGATCAGCCGATGGGCCCGCACCAATCCGCTCCTGTACAAGCTGGTGAAGCTCCGGCCCAAGTGGGGTCTGGATTTCTCGATGGACTATGCCGACCGCGACGGAAACGTCTTCGAGATCCTGCACTTCGAGTACGACTCGTTCGTCTGCGCGGAGATACAGGACCGCATCGACAGGTACACGCGGTTGTTCATGTCGGTCGACTGGGACGCATGCGCGCGAGAAATCCTGACCCGTCGCGAGGAATGGATCGACCTCGACTTCGATGCGCAGAGCGCGTGGAAGTGCGATTACTTCGGCATCGAGCACGAACGCTTCAGGATGGTCGCCTGGGATCGGTGATCCGGGCCGACACGCCGGCGGCGGGCGGCAACGCGCGCATGCGCCGCTGCCGCCCTGTCGCCGGGATCAGAGCGCGATGTCGCTGGCCTGGCGCGCTGGCGACGGCACACCGGCCTCGCCGAGCATCTCGCGCAGGTCGAACTCGATGTCCTGGCAGATGCGGGAGATCGGAACGTCGTTCGCGCCGCCCTCGAAGGGATTCTCGCTGCTTTCCACCACCTGGTTGAGCGCGAGGTACATCCAGCCGATCAGCAGACTGATCGGCACGGACAGCCAGATCGTGTCGATTCCGCCCACGACCTTGAGCGTCGCGTCGAGTTGCTCGAACTCGCTGATCATCCCGAACGGCAGCAGCACGCACATGATCCACACGAACAACGAGTTGATGAACGCGTACTGGCGCGGGAACGGGAAATTCTTGATCTGCTCGCTGCCGCACTGGAGCACCTGCAGGTCGCGGATCAGCTTCTGCATGTCGTTGAACACGCCCATGGTGAGGCCGCCGCCCGCCACCTGCGCCGAGATCGCCCTGCCCTGCAGCGACATGACCTGCAACGCGCGGTTGCCGGAGGCGAGCACCAGCGAGACCTCGCTGGGCGGCAGGTACTTGAGCAGCTCGCGTTCCAGCCGCTCCTCGCGTTCGGGGATGTTGAAGTCCCGGCGATACTCGGCGTTGTAGGACTTGTCGGCCGTCTCCCACGGCATCGCGCGCCGCATCTCGTAACGCAGGGCCGTCAGCCATGCCAGGTGCCGGTACACCAGCACCCTGCCCTGTTCCGGCGACGCGACCAGGTCGCGGCACATCGCGGCCCAGATCCGGCTGCTGCTGGCGATCGACGCCCACACCTGCTGCGCCTGCTGCAAGCGGTTGTAGGTCTGCACGTTCTTGAAGCCCGACGACAACGCCACCGTGGCGCCAAGCAGGAACACCACGCCCCACGGGATCGCGAGCCAGCGCCATCCGACGACCTGGTAGAGCACGACGGGAACGGAACACAACAGCAGCAGCACGTAGATCGAACGCCGGGTCCAGGCGACGAACTCGGGCAGCCGATAGGATTTTCCGGTATGCATGGGGGCTCTCCGGCAGTAGCGGGATTCGATTGCTCGGATGCGTTCCGACGGCGCGGCGACCTGCCCTCGCAGGCAGGCGCCACGCAGGCGCGAACGCGCAACGCGTCAGGCGCGGGCGGACTGACGCGTCGCGGCGGATTCCTTCAGCCAGCGATCCAGGCCGATGTCGCCCTGCCACGCCGCGCCTTCCGGCACGAGCGTGTCCTGCGCCAGTTCGACGCCGAAGTAACGCGCATGCACGTCGCCGAGGACCGGACGCGCGTCGCCCGTCGCGCTCATGTAGCGCTGGGCGAAGGCGGCCATGGTGTCGCGCTCGGGGCCGGCGATATCGACCACCGCATTGGCCGGCGCGCCCAATGCATGGCGCACCACGGCCTGGGCGACGTTGTCTGCGGCGATCGGCTGCACGAGCGCGGTCGGCAGCCTCACCGTCTCGCCTTCGGTCGCCGACTGGATGATGCCGGGCAGGAATTCCAGGAACTGCGTGGAGTGGATGATGGTGTACGGAATGCCCGACTCACGGATCAGCTTTTCCTGCGCCGCCTTGCCGACGAAGTAGCCGCTCGCCGAGAGCTTCTCGGTGCCGACCACCGACAACGCGACGTGGTGGCCCACGCCGGCACGCGCCTCGGCGGCGAGCACGTTGCGGCCCGCCGTCTCGAAGAACTCCAGTGCCGCCTTCGCGTCGAACGCCGGTGAGTTCGCCAGGTCCACCACCACAGACGTGCCGGCCATCGCCTCGTCGAGTCCAGCGCCACTGAGGATGTCCACGCCCGTGGCAGGTGCGGCGGCCAGCGCTTCGTGACCGCTCGCGCGCAGGCGCTCGACCACCTTGCTGCCGATGAGTCCGGTGCCACCTATGACGACGATCTTCATGTACGAATCTCCTTGACTGCCCGCGCACGACATCGCGCATCGAAGGGCTGGGAGATCGATGCTAGAAATCCCCGCGCGACCGCAGTAGCCCTTCGGATGGACGCAGGTTGTTGCCCTGTGCGCACCAATGAAGGTTCATGCCGCGATCGGCACCGCGTCGTGCGGCCCCGCCGCGTCGGCCACCTGCGCGGCCTTCGCCCACCGCCCGGTGACATCCAGGTCCAGAGCGCGGATGTGCGCGGTCATGTAGTCGATGAACGCGCGGATGCGCTTGGGTTGCTGGCGCCGGTCGAGGTAGCACAGGTAGTGGCCGCGATCGTCGGGCAGGCTGGAATGCAGGCAACCCAGCAATGCCCCTGAACGCAGCGCATCGCCCACCAGGTATGCCGGCAGCTGCACCAGGCCGTGACCGTCGAGCGCCGCACGCAGCGCCAGCTCGGCGTCGCTGAAGATCAGCGTCGATGCGGGCAGGATGCTGCGGGCATGGCCGTCGATGCGGAAATCCCACTCGCGCATGCGACCGTTCGGAAGGCGTAGCGTGATGCAGTCGTGCGTGGCGAGCGCGTCGAGGTCGCGCGGCAAGCCGCGCCGGCACGCGTAGTCGGGAGACGCGCAGACGAGCATGCGCATCGGCATCACCTGTCGCGCGATGACCTGGCTGTCCTCCAGCGTGCCGTCGCGGAACGCGACGTCGATGCGATCGGCGACCAGGTCGGGAACACCGTCGTGCAGCAGCAGCTCCACGGCCACGCCGGGATGGCGTGCGCGGAACCCGCCGAGCAGCGGCGCGATGACGCCGCGGCCGAAGGCATGGCTCGCGCTGATCCGCAACTGCCCGCGCGGCGGGCCTTCGCGCAGGTCGCGCATTTCGTCCATTGCCTGCGTGATGCGCTCCACGCCGGGGCGGCACGCTTCGTAGAAGAGCCGGCCTTCGCTGGTGAGCGACGTGGAACGCGTGGTGCGCAGGAACAGGCGCGTGCCGAGCTGCTTTTCCAGCTTCTGCACGCTGCGGCTCACCGCCGACCGGCCGATCCCGAGCCGGTCCGCGGCGCGCGAGAAGCTGCCCTCACCCGCCACCGCGATGAAGGCGACCACGCCCGGGTAGTTCGCCGAGAAGCACTCGCCCAACGGATCGCGGACGGTGGACGGCGTGTCGTGCATGGTCTTCACGTCATCCTCCCGGCTTCGTCGATGCGGCACGCGCGGGCGCGCATCCGGGCGCGTTCGAGATGGTCGCGGCATTCGTCCTGCGCGATGCCCAGCACGAAGGCGATGTCGGCATGACCGAAGCCAAACACTTCGTGCAGGAGGAACACCGCCCGGGTAGTGGCCGGCAGTTCGTCCAGGAAGGCCAGGAACCGGGACCAGACACGTTCGGCCGGCGTGGGCGGCGGCGCGCCGGCAGGTCGGAGAGTTTCGTCGTTCATACCCATCCAGACGTTTCGGCGGCCGCGTCTGTGACAGGCCCGCGCATTGGTGCGTTACGCGCAACACCGTGGGGCCGGGCCGATGGCTTCCGCGCCCGGGGCGTGCGACCTAGCCTTCGCTGCAACGGCCGGCATCAGCCGGAACCGCAACGACAAGGACTCCACGACCATGACGCAGCGCATCGATTACCAGCAGCAATCCCCCGAACTGTTCAAGAAGTTCGTCGAGTTCAACATGACGTTGAAGAAGGGCGCGATCGAGGAAACGATCGTGGACCTGGTCTCGGTGCGCGCATCGCAGATCAACGGCTGCGCGTTCTGCGTCGACATGCATGTCAAGCAGGCGACGATCCACGGCGAACGCCCGCTGCGCCTGCATCATCTGGCCGCCTGGCGCGAATCGCCGCTGTTCTCGCCGCGGGAGCGCGCGTCGCTCGCGTGGACCGAAGTGCTGACGCAGCTGCCGCCGCATGGCGTGCCGGACGACGTCTACGATCGCGTGCGCACGCAGCTGTCGGAGAAGGAAATCACCGAGCTGACGTATTCGATCATGGCGATCAACGGCTGGAACCGCATCAACGTGGCCTTCCAGTCGATGCCCGGATCCCTCGACAAGGCATGGGGCCTGGACAAGGCGAACCTCAGCTGAGACACGCGCTCGAAGCATCGAGCGCGCCGACACGTCCGACAGGAGATCTCCCATGCGCAAGCTATTGGCTTCCCCGTTGCTGCTCGCCGGCCTGGTGTTCGCCGGCCTGGTGTTCGCCGGTGTCGCGTCCGCCGACGGTTCGCAGCCCAAGGCACCCGAGCCGGTCGTCAAGCCGGTCATGACAAAGCAGTTGCCGGATTACCCCGGCAAGGAAGTGCTGGTGCTCGAAGTCGAGTACCCGCCGGGCGGCGCGGACCCGGTGCATCGGCACGATGCGCATGGCGTCGTGTACGTGCTGGAAGGCAGCATCGTGATGGGCGTGAAGGGCGGCAAGGAAGTGACGCTCAAGCCCGGCGAGGCGTTCCATGAGGGGCCCGACGACATCCACACCGTCGGGCGCAACGCCAGCAGCACGGAACCGGCGAAGTTCGTCGTGTTCCTGCTGAAGGACGTCGGCAAGCCTGCGTTGCTTCCGCCCGGGAAGTAACGACGCGCATCGATCGCCACGCCGGATGGAAGACGCATCCGCCATCTTCGTCCGCCTCCAGCCGCGCATGCTGGGCATCGCGTACCGCATGCTCGGATCGCTCGCCGAGGCCGAGGACGTCGTGCAGGACGTCTGGCTTCGCTGGCACGACACCGACACGGACGAGGTGAACAACGCCGAGGCCTGGCTGGTCTCGGCGACCACGCGTCGCGCGATCGACCGTCTGCGCCAGGCACGCAGCACGCGCGAGCAGTACGTGGGCATCTGGCTTCCCGAGCCGGTACTCACCGGCAGCGTCGAAACGCCTTCCACTCCAGAGCAATTGCAGGAAACCGCCGGCGATCTGTCCATCGCGTTCCTCACGGTCCTGGAACGCCTGTCGCCCGAAGCTCGCGCGGCGTTCCTGCTGCACGAGGTGTTCGAGGCCGCTTATCCGCAGATCGCGGACGTGCTGGGCAAGACGGAAGCCGCCACGCGCCAGATCGTCCATCGCGCGAAGAAGCAGCTGCGCGAGCAGCGACCGGTATACGCGGTGTCCGACGAAGCGAACCGGCAGCTGTTGCAGCGCTTCGTCGACCGCCTCTCGCACAACGACCTGGAAGGCATGAAGGCGCTGATGTCCGAATCGGCCACGCTGCTCGGCGACGGCGGCGGTTTCGTCACCGCGTCGGCGACGCCGATGCACGGCGGCGAGCGCATCGCCGCCCTGCTGTTCGCGGCAACGCTGCGCTACAAGCAGGACCTGCACGTGGAGCTGGCCACGTTGAACGGCAAGCCCGGGCTGTTGCGTTACGTGGGCGGTCGCCTGGAGTCGGCGCAGTCCTTCGACACCGATGGCGAACGCATCCAGCGCGTCTACGTGCAACTCAATCCCCGGAAGCTGGAACGCATCGCGCGGCATCGGGTCGCGCATCTGCGATGAGCCATTGATGCCGCAAGGTCAACGCCGTGCGCACGCGCGCGTGTCTACCGCACGCGGTTTCGCCCTCCTACTGTTACCACCATCCGGCGCGCATCGTGCATGGCCGGGATGGAGAACGCATACGTGGACGATCTATCGGGAAAGGTGGCGCTGGTCACCGGCGGCGGCAGCGGAATAGGACTCGCCGCGGCGAAGCGTTTCGCCGATGAGGGCGCGCAGGTCGTTATCACCGGTCGCCGCAAGGCCGTGGTCGACGAGGCGCTGGAGCACATCGGCAACGGTGCGATCTGCATGGTCGGCGACGTCGCGCAGATCGCGCACCATGAAAGCGTCGCGCACGAACTGATGCAGGCCTTCGGCGGACTGGACATCTACATGGCCAACGCCGGCGTCAACACGATCACGCATTCCTCGCAGGTGACCGAGCAGGAATTCGACGAGCAGTTCGCGATCAACACGCGCGGCGTGTTCTTCGGGATGCAGCGCATCGCGCCGATCCTGCGCGCGGGCGCCTCGGTGATCCTGACCGGCTCCATCGCGAGCGACCGCTACATGGAAGGCCACGCGGTCTACGCGGGAACGAAGGCGGCGTTGCTGGCATTCGCACGCAGCTGGGCGGTCGAACTCAAGGAGCGCCGCGTCCGCGTCAACGTTCTCAGCCCCGGTCCGGTCGATACGCCCATCCTCGACAAGCTGGGGCTTTCGCCGGAAAGCCGTGCATTGCTCGAGCAGAACGTATCCGCCGCGATCCCGCTGGGCCGCCTCGGCGAACCCCGCGAACTGGGCGACGCCGCGCTGTTCCTCGCATCCGATGCCAGCAGCTTCATCACCGGCATCAACCTGCGCGTGGACGGCGGCATGTCGCTGCTGTGACGCGCGGACGCAATCGATTCCCCATGCGCCTTACGAGCACGCCCGTTGTCGAACGCCCGCTCCCCTCCCCCTGTCCGCGAAGGTGGCAACGGCATGGATGCCCTCCCACCGAAGCATCGCAGGCTCGCAACGGGCGTGCTCTCCCCCGTCCCGCCGACCGTGCATCCGCACGCCGGCCGTGGACCCTTCCCCACCGTTGAGCGAGACCTCATCCCATGAACCACATCACCACTACCGACGGCACGCGGATCTTCTACAAGGACTGGGGCACCGGCCAGCCCATCGTGTTCCACCACGGCTGGCCGTTGTCCAGCGACGACTGGGACGCGCAGATGCTGTTCTTCCTCGCGCAAGGTTATCGGGTGATCGCGCACGATCGCCGTGGCCACGGCCGTTCCACGCAGACCGCGACCGGCAACGAGATGGACACCTACGCCGCCGATGTCGCCGCGCTCGCATCGCACCTGGACCTGCGCGATGCCATCCACGTCGGTCACTCCACCGGTGGCGGCGAAGCGGCCCGCTACGTGGCGCGGCACGGCCAGGGACGCGTTGCCAAGCTGGTGCTGATCGGCGCCGTGCCCCCGTTGATGGTCGGAACGGACGATCACCCGGCCGGTATTCCGAAGGCCGTTTTCGACGGATTGCGCCGCGACCTGGCGGCCAATCGCGCCGCCTTCTACTGGGATTTCCCGATCCCCTTCTACGGTTTCAATCGCGACGGCACGCCGCTATCGGAACCGGTGCGGCAGAACTGGTGGCGCCAGGCGATGGCAGGCGGCGCGAAGCCGCAGTACGACTGCGTCGCGGCCTTCTCGGAAACCGACTTCACGCAGGATCTCAAGCAGATCGACGTGCCCACGCTGGTGATGCACGGCGACGACGACCAGATCGTACCCATCGACGAGTCGGCGCGCCTGTCGGCCAAGCTGCTGCGCAATGCGACGCTGAAGGTGTATCCGGGCTACCCGCACGGCATGTGCACGACGCATGCGGACACGATCAACCGCGACCTGCTCGAGTTCATCCGCAAGTGATCCGGGCGTGCGCCGGCGGCCAGGCTGCCGGCGCATGCACGTTCGTGTTCGATCGTCGTCAGGTCAGGCGCGCGCCCGCGTCCGCGCCAGCGGATCGGGGTGGTGCACGTGCGGCACTTCGCCGCCCGCTGTCACGCGTTCGCGCAGCCAGTCGCCGAAACGCGTGGCGGTCAGGTGCGCTTCGCCCTCCGGCGTCAGCGTGCGGTCGTCGAGGATCGCGCCGTAATACGCGGCCTCGGGATCGGCGATGACGGCGCGATCGTCCAGGTAGGCGTACATCACCCACTGCACGAGCTCGCACAGCCGATGGGTTTCCGGTCCCGCGATCTCGACGGTAGCGTTCGACGGCGACGTACCCACCATCGCGGCGAGTTCGGCGGCCACGTCGTCCGCCGACGCCGGCTGCACGAGCGCCGGAGACAGGTGCACCGGTCCGGTGCCGCTGCCGGGCGGAATGACGTTCACCATGAACTCGTAGAACTGCGTGGCACGCACCAGCGTGTGCGGCACGCTCGAGGCGGCCACCAGCGCTTCCTGCCGCTGCTTGGCCTCGAAGTAGTCGCTGCTGCGCAGGTACGGCGTACCGACGACCGACAGCGCGATGTGATGCGACACGCCCGCGCGTGCGCCGGCTGCCAGCAGGTTGCCGGTCGAGCGCTCGAAGAACTCGCCGACCTGCGGCGCATCGAACGAAGGTGCGTTGGTGACGTCGATGACGGTGTGCGCGTCGCGCAGCGCGTCATCCAGGCCTTCGCCGGTGACCGTGTTCACGCCCGACCGGCGCGATGCGGACACGGCCTGGTAACCCTTCGCCCGCAGACGCTCGATGAGCCGCGTTCCCACCAGCCCGCTTCCACCCGCCACGACGATCTTCATGAGTGCTGTCCGACGCAAGCCTGCGCACATCATGGCGGCGTGCCGGGAACGCGGAAAGGATCTGCCCGGACACCCGGCGTTGCCTGCGAGGCAACAATCGGGCGGCGGGCGCGGGAGCGATCGCTATCGCTGCCTCACTCCACACGCTGGCCGTTCACGCCTTGGGCCTGTCGCGGATGTCGCGCGACCGCGCCACAGGTACCCGGCGCGGGACGTCCAGTGCCGGACACGCGTCAGCAGGGACCTGCCACGCGACCGCGCGTCCTTCGCGTGAATGGGCACGTCGAGGATGATGCGCGTGCCCTCACCGGCCGCGCTCTCGATCGCCAGTTCGGCGCCCAGCCGCTCCGCGCGCTCGCGAATGCCCGTGATGCCCCAGTGACCGCTCGCGATGCGCTCGCCCATGACCAGGGGATCGATCCCCTGGCCGTCGTCGCCCACGCTCACGCGCACGTGTTCTTGGCCGTAAGTGATTTCGAGCATGATCCGTGTGGCCTTCGCGTGGCGGAACGCATTGAGCAACGCCTCGCGCACGATCTGGAACGTGTCGTCCCGCGCCAGGTCGGGGATGGATCCAACGCCGTATACGCGCTGCTGGAAGGCCACGCCGTGATCCCGGGAGAGTCGAAGTCCAAGTTGTTCGAGCGCGTCTGGAAACGCGTCGCCCGAAGGCAGCCTGATACGCAGCTGCATCACGCGGTCCCGCCCCTCCACGAGCAGGCTTTCCGCGGTGTCCAGGGCCTGGTCGAGTTTCGTCCGTATCTCGGAGTCCTGGGGCAGCCCGAAGGTGCAGGACTGCACGCGCAGGATCAGGCCGTGTATGCCCTGCAGCAGGGTGTCATGGAGATCGCGGGCGATGTCCCCACGCTCACGGATCTGCGCTTCGGCGATGGTGCGACGGCGGCTTTCGATCTGTTTCATGCGTACGACGATGATCAGCGCCGTGGCCGCGCACAGCAGCGCAGCGAACAGCACCTTGGCCCAGATCGACTGCCAGAATGTCGGCGGCAACGAGAGTGCAAGGGCGACCGGTGCGCCCGTCCACGCGCCATCTTCCCTGCTGGCCTGCAGTTCAAGCGTGTAATGGCCGGGAGGAAGGCGATCGAGCACGACCTCCCGCCCCGAAACGGGAATCCAGCCGTTATCCAGACCGGCGATGCGGTAACGGAATGCAGTGCGGTCCGGAACGACGGGGCCGAGCGTGCGGAACGTAACGGCGAGGCGATGACTCCCTGCAGGCACGCTCAAGCGGCGACCGTTCTGCTGACGGATGCCATCGGCGACAACGGCGTCGATCACGAGCGGGGGAGCCGGTTGCGCCGGCCCCATTCGTCGTGGATCGATGCGATACGTGGCGCCCCGCGTGAGGAACCACAGGCTTCCATCGCCGGTTCTTGTAACGGCGGGCCTGGGCGCCAGATCCGAAATCGGAAATTCGACGCCGCGGAGTTCGCCCAGCAACGTGACCCGTGCTTCACGGTCGCCGTGCCCGATGGCGGACGACCATTGGTCGTGGGCCACATGGACGATGCCCTGGGCGGCGCCCAGCCAGATCGCACCGTCGTCGTCTATCGCAAGCCCGGAGATTCCGCCGATGGGCACATTCCGATCCAACCGCAGGGTTTCAAATGCATCGCGGTGGAACCGCGCCACGCCATCGTTTCCAACGATCCACAGATCGCCGCCGAACTCCGCGATGTCCCGGATCGGGCCCACCGACAGTCCCTCGGCAGGAGTGAACTTTCTGGTCTTGCCACGGAAAAGCAGGGTGACCGACGATCGGTGGCCGATCCAGATCCGGTCCTGCGCATCGCCGTAAAGGCGAAAGATCGGCTCCACGTCCTCCTCGTCGTTGTCGCGCCACGTTACGGCCTGCCACTCCTTCCCGTTGAAGGCATACAGCCCGTTGTGGTCCCGCTGCGCGCCGACGTACAGCGTTCCGGTTGAAGTCCGTGCGATGCCACGAACGACGGCGCCCTTGTCGAGAGGCAACTTGCTGTGTTCCTTCCAGCCACCGTCGTCGTACTTCCACAAACTGGGCGGCGTCAGGGTCGCCAGGTAGGTGTTTCCGCCGATCCCCTGCTGCAAATGCACGATGGAGGCAGGCACACCCTCGGCCTCGGCGAGGATCACGGGCCGCGATTCGGCAGCGGCTTCTGCAGCGGACAGCCTGCGCGAACGATTGGAGCCCGCTGCCGGCAGCACGACACCAACATGCCTCTTCTCATCGACAAAGAGGGTGCTCGAGGCAGGAGGACGGCCTATCAGGTGTAACCCCTCCGAGAAGCCGGCCACCCAGACGTTTCCATTCGAGGCCGAAACAGCCGCTCCACTCGGACTGGGTATTCGTTCGACCGGAGTGCGCGCCAGCCGCATCAGCCGGCCACTCGCATTGATCCAAAGCGTCCCGTCGCGCGCGACAGCCAGTCCGGAGGTTTCGACACCCACGTCGATCACTCTGACCCGGCCCCGGCGATGGATGTCGTCACCTGGCAATGCCGCACTGAAACCCATCAGGCCTTGCGGGCGAGCCCACCAGATGACTCCGTCCCGATCAATCCGCGGATAGGTAACGCCTTCCACCTGGTAGCACACGATGGAGCGCCCCAGCCGGCAGAGGTTACGGTCACCGGACAACTGCCAGTACCAGACCCCTACCCTGGCATCGCCCACCAGTCCTGCATGAATGTCGGCGCTCACCTCGGCGACGGGCGTCAGCGAGCGCAAATCGCGCGAGATCGTGACCAACCGCGACTCCACGACGGCCCACCATCGGGTTCCGTCGAACGCCGCTCCCCACACCTGACGACCATGCGCCTGTGCAAGTTCGACGCTCTCCCAGCGACGACCTCGGAGCTGGTAGAGGCCGCGGGAGGTCGCTGCGAGCACCCTGCCGTCCTGGACTGCGATGTCCCGGACCTCGGTGTTCAAAGGCAGTCCTTCCCCTGTCCCGAAGTGATCGACCGATGCCCGGCCGACCCGTATGACTTCACCTCTGAAGGTGCCGAACCACACCTCGCCGTTGCCCCCCTCGCGTGACGTCATGGTCGTGTCCACGCGGAACGGCGCTCCGTCGGCGCCTTCGACCTCGGAGAACCGGGCACCGTCGAAGCGATGGAGCTTGCCCAGGCTGGATCCGAGGACAATCCCGTCCGAATTGGACACGACGTTCGCGAGCGAAGGCGGTGCGCCATCGCGAGACGACCAGGCCGACCGGACCCAGCCGGCCTCGCTCGGTTGCACCGGTTCCATCACGTCGGTGGGAAGCGGAGACGGCAACTGCATCGCGACCGCAGGGCACGCCACGGTCACGGTCGACAGCAACAGCAGGCCCAACGCGAGAGGTCCTCGAATCGTCATTGCAGATTCCCGATCGGGTGGCGGGCCTGACAGGTCATGCGGTTTCCCGGTGGGTCCGTCCCGGAGTGCGGGCGGCGATCGAAGGCGCCAGATGGATCTCGAAGCCGTCGGCGTGTGGCCAGGAACGCCTGCGAACAAACGTGTCGTCGCATCAGCGGGGTCTGGCAAGAAAACGCCGCTCCGAAACGGGTTCAGATGTCGATGATGCCTCGCCGCGCCGCTACGGTGACGGCGTGGGTACGGTCGGCGACGCCCAGCTTGGCGAACACGTTCTTCAGGTGTCCCTTCACGGTTTCCTCGGAGAGTCCGAGTTCACAGGCAACCTGCCTGTTTCCCTTTCCAACCGATACAAGGCACAAGATCTCGGTTTCACGTCCGGTAAGTGGCTCGTCGACGACGTGAAGCGCGATCTCGTCGGCGATACCACGATGGACGTGACGCTGCCCCCCGTGAACATCGCGAATGGCGTCGATCATTTCGGTTCGCAGTCCGCTCTTGAGCAGATATCCGACCGCTCCCGCCCTCAATGCACGCACCGCCTGCACGTCCCCTGCATAGGTCGTGAGTACGATGATCTTGGCGCCAGCGTGAATCGAGCGGATTTCGGTAATGGCGTCCACGCCGCCCATCACGGGCATCTGCAGATCCATCAGCGTCACGTCGGGCAGCAACGAGCGAAAGAGCTCGACGGCTTCGCGGCCGTCACGGGCTTCGCCAATCATCATCATGTCGGCCTGGTTCTCCAGGATGGCGGCGACGCCATCCCTCAGCACCGGGTGATCGTCGACTACGAGAACGCGGATCTTCGAATTACTCATCGCCTGAATTCCCATGCAGAAGAAGTACCCGACTTCACGTCCGCCAGGTTTTTGCTTTGAGCCGGCGCCGCCAGCGCAACCCGTGTAGCTTCCGGCACCCAGGCACGCTGGCCCCGGGCGTTCGGCTGCCGCATTCTGAACCTGCTCACGCATGCCGATCATGGCGGGATGACAAAGCGTCGACAGGGCATGTCGGTGGACTGACCTTCCACACGCTGCTGTTGTCTGATCCGACCGTGCAGGCAAGCTGAAGACTATGCCGCTTCGCGGCGGGCGATCCCACCCCTCGAAAGAGGTGTCTGGACGCCCCTCATCCAGGGGCTTCCGGGCCATGTCGCCGCTTCGGTGACGTCATTGATGTCGTGGAAGCCAACAACCTGCTTCCGCTGCTCGACCTACCGCTTCCTGGTCGTGCGGCCTAGGGTTTGCGTCGGCCTCGAAACGACGAACGCGTCCTGGCCTCCGCGAACCCGACCGCAAGGGGAGAGATCAATGCGCGAAACGATCGACAGGAAGTTGTCGTCTCTCGACGACTCCGTTGTCATGCTGCGCGCACAGGCAAAGAGCAGCGATGCGCTTCTGGCTGCATTCGCGTCCATGGCCGCAATCATTCGATACGAAGCGGACGCGGATGCGCAGTACGTGAACGCCCGTCTGCGCTCCATCGCCTTTGCAAACGGTCTGGATGTCGCGGGCACGCACTCCTTCGGGCCGCAACGTGGATCCGGACGGCGAAGCGGACTGATTGTCATGATCCGCCGCGCATGCGCGGGACGGCGCCTGCTCCGAGGTGCTTCGTGCACAGTGGAGTGAGGATCGACCCCGCCACTTCGGTGCAACTGGACGCGAGGACCTGGCTGGCCATTGTCGGCTCGCTTCCCGATTGCGTGCGCAAACGCGTGAACAAGCGCAGCGGCGAGTACCAGCGATTCGTCGAATCGGTGATCTGGGTCGCGTGGGTCGATGCGCGCTGGCCGGAGCTGCCCGCGGACCGGGGTGCCTGGCGATCGGTTTGCGCACGCTTCCTGCATTGGAACCGGTGCCGATTGTGGGAGGTCGTTGCGCCACATATCGGCCCGGTGGCGTCCGTGCACTTGCTGCAGCGGGCTGACAGAGCCCGCCAGGCGCTGTCGCGCGGGTGTCCGTCGCAAGCCAGAGCGCACGCCCGGCGCCCTGCACCTGCGAGGGCGAACCGTCCCGCTCAGTGACCGGGAAGGTCCGCCAGGAAGTCGAGATTCGCATCCGCTCGATCGGTCGAACGGGTGATCGCCTCCCACGCCTTGGCCGCCTCGTCGCGGGCATGTTCGGCCGCTCGTATCGCCGACAACGCATCGCTGCCGAGGATCAGGTGATGGGGCAGTTCGTCCAGACGCGAAAGATCGAATATCGCCTTTGCGTACCTGTCCAGGTCGCCGATCTCGTGGCCGGCCAGCGCTTTGAGGATGCCGATCACGCGACCCACGCTCGGCTCGTACCCGGGCAACAGCGTGGGCGTGGCAGCCGCGGCCGAGGCGGCCCAGTTCGTTCGCATGCTGCCCGGCTCGACCGCCACCGCATGCACGCCAAACCCGCCAAGCTCCTTGGCGATGGATTCGGTGAATCCACCGACCGCCCACTTCGCCGCGTGGTACGCCGCCATACCTGGCGCGCCCAGTCGCCCCGCACCGGATGAGATGTTGATGATGTGGCCCGAGCGCTGCTGCCGCATCGTGGGAACCGCGGCACGCACCAGGTTCACCACGCCATGGAAGTTGGTGTCGATCTGCGCCTTGAAGTCCGCTGGCGACGTCTGTTCGAACGGCGCAACCATGGCGAAGCCTGCGTTGTTCACCAGCACGTCGAGACGACCGAACTCGCCAAGCGCAGCGTCCACTGCGGCCTGTGCCTGCGCGGGGTCGGTGACGTCGAGCGCGGCGAGCGCCACGCGACCGGCGTACTTCTCACGCAGCTCCGCCGCGGCTTCCGGACGCCTGGCGGTGGCCAGCAGGCGATCTCCCTGCTTCAGGACGTGCTCGGCGATCGCACGCCCAAGGCCACTGGCGCTTCCCGTAATCAACCAGACTTTGGACACGAGGTATTCCCTTGAAATGGACTGGCGCCGACTCTAGGTATGGAGCGCACTCCATGGTAAAGAGGCACGTGCGTGCTCATTTCAGAGTTCTCGAAAGTGTCCGGTTTGAGCCGCGACACGATCCGTTTCTACGTCCGCCTCGGCTTGTTCAAGCCTGCCAGAGGCATCAGGGGCGGTCGAAACGGCTATCAGGAGTTCACTCCCGACGACCTCAAAGTCGCCAGGACGATCCGTGCCGGCCAGGCCCTTGGCCTCAGCCTGAAGGAGATTGCGCAGCTCGAACGCGAACGCCGCGATCAGGGAATTGGCACGCAACGCCGCCTGGAGATCCTTCACAAGCAACTGAGGATTCTCGAAGAGAAGAAAGCGCAGATCGATCATGCCACTGCCTACGTCGCCGCAAAGATCGACTGGTTGAGCGCGGGCGGCACCGGCTCGCGGCCGGCGTTCGGGCCGTTCGAATGCCGCGACGACGGCTGAGTCGGGCGTCAGATGTCGATGATTCCGCGTCGCGCCGCCACGGTGACCGCATGGGTTCGATCCGACACATCCAGCTTGCCGAAGATGCCCTTCAGTAATCCTTTCACGGTCTCTTCCGAGAGGCCGAGCTCCGCGGCGATCTGCTTGTTCGCGTTTCCGGTCGACATCAGCCGGAGGATCGCGATCTCGCGCTCGCTGAGGGCTTCATCGGCGATGTGAAGCGCGATCTCCTTCGCGACTTCGCGATGGACATGGCGCTGGCCGCGGTGCACGTTGCGGATCGCGTCGATCAGCTCCGTCCTCAGGCTGCTTTTCAAAAGATAGCCGACAGCACCGGACTTCAGTGCGCGAACGGCCAGTGCGTCACCCGAGTAGGTGGTCAACGCGATGATTCGTGCATCAGGGCGTTGCGAACGGATCGTGTTGATCGCCTCGACGCCGCTCATGCCTGGCATCTGGAGATCCATCAGCGTCACATCCGGGCGCAATGCGGCGTGGCGCTCGACGGCTTCGCTGCCGTTGCGCGCCTCGCCGACCATCGTCATGTCGGTCTGGCTCTGTAGGATGGCCGCGACGCCTTCGCGGAACACCGGATGGTCGTCGACGACCAGAATGCGAATCCTGGACTCATTCATCTGCGGTCTTGCGCCTGGCGAACGCCAACCTGGCCGGCAACGTCAACAGCACTTCGGTCCCGCCGCCGTCCACGCTGCTGATGGTGAGGCTGCCACCGATCCTGGCGGCGCGCTCGCGCATGCCGACCATGCCGAAATGGCCTTCCCTTCGACCGGTGGCCATCACTTGCGCGGGAATCCCACGGCCGTCGTCGCGCATGCGGATCGCCAGGTGTCGCGCGTCGTATCCGACGGCGATCTCGGCGGTTCTGGCACGCGCGTGATAAGAGACATTGAGCAGCGCCTCACGCACGATCTTCGCGACCTCGGTCGCGACATGGGGATCCACCGCGCGTGCTCGCCCCTCCAGCAGGATGCGCACCGGAATCGGCCGATCGAACGGTGTTTCGGCGACGAGTTGTTCGACGCGCTCGCCCAGATCGGCAGTGGTGTCATCACCACGCAGGTCCCGTGCGCGGTCGCGGGCGTCCACCACCACCTTGTCCGCCGCGTCCAGCGCCGCTTCCAGTTGCCGCTTCGAGACGTTCTCGTCGGGTAGCCGGTCCGCTACCGCCTGGAAACGCAGGATGACGCCCTGGACGCCCTGCAACAGCGTGTCGTGAAGTTCGCGCGCCCTGCGCTCACGCGCTTGCGTACGCTCCTCCAGCCCGTTGCGGATACGAGCGGTGAGTTGGGCAACAAGCAGGCGATACAGGCCCCATAGAACAGGGACCGCCAGCAGCGCGCAGAACAGGATGAACCATGACGTCTGCACGGACGCGGTGCGAGTCTGGAAGCGGCTCCCGAAGTCGACCGCAGTTTCGTGGGGCAACTCGTGCCGACGGCCGCGCACGTCCGGCGACCACCGCTCGAATCGCGAGCCTTCGAATCGGAACAGGCCGCCTCCCGTCGCGAGCTGGAGCAATCGATCTCGTTCCTGCGCCATGGCCACGACCGGTGCTGGCACTTCACTGCCATCGAGCCAGCGCCGATGCCCGTGGTGCACCAACGGACGAAGTTCCTTGGCTGGCGCGGCGAGCGACAAGATCGCCAGGGCGAAGAACAGGAAGGCTGCGTATGACCACCTTGTCATGATTGCTTCGCTTGTAGGAGTTCCAGCCTGGCGGGAACTCATGCTTATGCCCTGAGGTGGGTCAGGACGCCAGCCCCGATCAGGGGTAGCCAGCCCCCTCGGTAGGGCATGGCACGGCGCCTGGCGAGCGTTACCGTCTGCTCATGTCGAAATATGTATGCCGTTATCCCGATGGTGCCGCCGGACTTGGGTTGTTGCTCGCACGAACGTGCTGCGCATCGGCCGCGTTCGGGGTCGCAGCCCTGTTGCCCTCCGCGTCCGCGTTGCCGCACGCCTTGACGTTCGCGGCAGGATGCGTGGCCCTCATGCTGGTTGCGGGCCTTGCGACGCGATGGGCGGCGCTGCTGCTGGGAATCGGAACCCTCGTCGCACTGCCATCGTCCGGTGTGGTGCAGCAACTGTTGCTGGTAGGGCACGCCGGCGGTTGTGGCGCCATCGCGTTGCTGGGTGCCGGTGCCTATTCGATCGATGCGCGGCGCTACGGTCGCCGTGTCATTCACGTCCATGGCCATACCCCTGATCGAGGGGGGCGCCAGTGACCTGCACTGGGCTGATGCAGCTGAGACGTTGTCGACATGATGGAGTCCTCCCCACCGACGCCACGAGGATGTCATGTCGACGATTTCGCCGCTCCGCGACGCAACCGATCATCGGGATACCGTCACCACGCGCCTGACCACCAGTTGGGCGGGCGTCGTTGCCTTCATGACCGTGGTCAGCGAGGGAAGCTTCTCGGGCGCGGCACATCGGCTTGGCGTCGGCCGTTCGGCGGTCAGCCGCAGCGTGCAGAAGCTCGAGGCGCAGCTGGACACGCGCCTGCTGTCGCGCACGACGCGTTGCACCACCATCACCCGCGAGGGCGAGCAGTTCTACGAGAACTGCCGTCACGGCGTGGAGAAGCTCCTGCACGCGCTCGAAGAAATGCGGGACCTGCGCGATGGCCCGCCACAGGGTGAGCTGAAGATCAGCGCCCCATTCGGTTTTGGCCGCAAGGTGGTCGCGCCGCTGCTGGCGCAGTTCAGGGCGCTCCACCCGTCCCTGGCGCTGGAACTCGTGCTGGAGGATCGTGTGAGCGATCTCGCTGCGGAACGCATCGATGTCGCCTTCCGCGACGGCCGCCTGGAAGACAGCCAGGTCATCGCAAAACAACTGATTCCGATGCGGATGCTGGTATGCGCATCCAACGACTATGCGCGGCTGCACGGCCTGCCGACGTCGGTGGAAGACCTCGCGCTGCATGCATGCATCAACCAGCGCCTGCCCAATGGACGGCTTCAGACGTGGGACTTCAAGGTCGATGGCATCGCGCGCAGCGTGACGCCTGCATCGGCCATCGTGGTCAACGATCCTTCCCTGGCGATGCAGGCGGTGCTCGAAGGCCAGGGCCTGGCGCAGCTGGCCGCATACCAGGTCTGCGACGCCTTGCGCGCTGGCCTGGCGGTGACATGCCTCAACGCTCTCGGCCCCGACGACCGGGGGCACTACCTGTGCTATCTGACGCGCCAGCAACTGCCGAAGCGGATTCGGGTGTTCATCGACTTCATGACGACCGGCATCCGTGCGCTGGATCTGGATTGCTCGTTCCTCCTGGGATCCAGGCACCCCGCTCCACCGGTTCCGGGCGCAGACAAGCGGCAAGGCGTTGCTGCCTGATCCGTGCCACCTGCTCCCGTCATGGGCTTGGCCGGCACGCCAAGCCCTATACGGCCGCGAGCTGTCCATCCGCTGCCGTGCGCCGAGGATCGGTTCGACGGAACGCGCGGAATGCCTTGCGGACTTCCTCGACGAAGATCCGGGGCTGTTCCCATGCGGCGAAGTGCCCTCCGCGGTCGACCTGGTTCCAGTAGAAGAGGTTCGGCCACGCCTGCTCCGCCCATGTTCGCGGCGCCTGGTAGAACTCGCCCGGGAAAATCGTGGCTGCCATTGGAAGTTCGATCCTTCCGGCCGAATAGCCGCCAAATCCCGTCCTGAAGACTTCCCAGTAGAAGCGCGCCGACGACGCTCCGGAGTTCGTGAACCAGTAGAGCGAGATGTTGTCGAGCGCCACGTCCAGCGGGATCGCGGGCAACACGCCATTTCCCTGCGTCCATGCGTCGATCTTCTCGAGCATCCACGTGGCTTGCGCGATCGGGGAATCGGCAAGTCCGTATGCCATCGTCTGCGGCCGCGTTCCCTGCAGGTGTGCGTATGCACCATCCACGTCGATGGACGAGGTCAGGCGCTCAAGCGCCTGTCGCTCCTGCGGCGCGAGCACGGTCGGTATTTCCGCCGGGAACACGAGCGGCAGGTTCACATGTGCGGCGACCAGGCCTTCGGGTCGGAGCTGGGCGAGTCGATGCGTGATCAACGAGCCCCAGTCCCCGCCCTGTGCGAACCAGCGCGTGTAGCCGAGCTCGTGCATCAGCGCTCCCCACGCACGCGCGGTGCGCTCCGCGTTCCAGCCCGCGGACGTGGGCTGCTCCGAGAAACCGAATCCGGGAATGGATGGAATGACGACGTCGAACGCATCGGCGGCCGATGCGCCATGCGCGACGGGATCGGTGAGTGGCTCGATGCAATCGAGGAACTCGACGATGGAGCCCGGCCACCCGTGCGTCAGCAACACGGGCAATGCATCGGGATGCGGCGAACGCACGTGAATGAAGTGGATCATGAGGCCGTCGATCGGCACGCGGTACTGCGGATACCGGTTGATCCTGCGCTCGAACTTCCGCCAGTCATGACAATGAAGCCAGTGGTCCGCCAGCATGCGTGCACGCACCAGCCGCACACCCTGACTGTCGTCGGTGACGGTCTCACGCGCAGGCCATCGGATCGTGCCCAGTCGTGTCTTCAGGTCTTCGATCGCGGCGTCGGGAACATGAACCTCGAACGGCTCCATCTGGAATCTCCTGTACTGCCACGCCCTTTGCGCGTCATCGGCTATCCCCGATCCTGCGGATATCGCGGCGCGGCAGGTAGCCGCGCGCGACGAACTTCCACGTTGATCGGACGACGACAATCCAGCGCGATCGCATCCTTGCGGACGCGATCGCCTGGCTCCATCAGCGGCCTCGCGGCGGCAGGAACCCCTTCGCCATCGACAGATCCGGCCATGGCGACACCGTTTCTCCCGAAACCCGCCAGCGTCCGGCCGTCCTGCGCAGGCGCAGTTCGTACATCGCCGGGTCGGCGCGATGGCTCATCCGCCGGTAAAGCAGTGCGGTCGCTTCGTCGCCCTGTTCCTCGATGTGCAGGATGCGACGCTCGGTGGAGAGCGGCGGATCGCCGGCATCGCGCCGTTCGCCGAACTCGGCCAGCATTTCCTGCTTCGAGAAGCGTGCGACGCCGCCTTCGGGCGTGACGACGAGGAACCCGAGGTCTTCGGTGTACAGCGCCTCCATTTCCTCGATGCGATAGTGACTGCCGGTTTCGGCCAGGACGTCGATGAATTCGACGATCTCGGGGTTGTGCTGGGTGGTCATGATGCTTCTCCGGTGGGTGTTTGCAGGTATCAGGTCAGGAACATGCCGCCGTCGACACGAAGTTCCGCACCATTCACGAAGCGGCTTTCGTCCGAAGCGAGGTACAGGGCCGCGAGCGCGAGCTCGTCGGGATCGCCGAGGCGGCCAGCCGGAATCCGGTCGGTCATCGACTTGAGGAACGCGGGACGGTCGGCCTCCGGCACGCCCAGCTTCTCGACGATAGACGTGTCCACCGGACCGGGACTGAGCACGTTGACGCGCACCTTGCGGCCTCGCAGCTCCAGGGCCCAACTGCGCGCGAATGCTTCCAGCGCGGCCTTCGACCCTGCGTACACGGCGTGGCCGTCGAGCACTCTGGACGATGCGAGCGAACTGGTGACGATGATGCTGCCGCCCTCGCGCATGATCGGCGTCATGGCCTGCACGCCGAAGAAGACGCCGCGCGCGTTGACCGCGAACTGGGCATCGAACTCCGCCGGACTCACCTGTGCCGAGCCGGTGATGGTCAGCACGCCGGCGTTGGCCATGTACACATCGAGCGAGCCGAAGCGACGCCGCACTTCATCGGCGACCGCGGCATGGTGTTCGATGTCGGCGACATCCCCGCGGATGCCGATGGCGCCGTGGCCGATCGACTCCACGGCCTGGTCGAGCATCGCCTGCCGGCGTGCGGTGACGATAACCTGTGCTCCGTGCCGGGCGAACAGCTGCGCGGTCGCCAGACCGATGCCGCTGTTGCCGCCGGTAATGAGTGCGATCTTGTTTTCGAGACGTTTCATGGAAGGCTCCGTGGTGGGTGTGCCCACCGATATGTGTCGCCGTCCTTCCCGCACCAGCCCGTCGAGCCTCACATCAGTTGTGCCCGGGAGTCATAGATGAATCTGATCAACCAAACGCCCAGCCTCGTCGCCTTCGTGCGCACGGTGGAGTCGGGATCGTTCAGCGCCGCCGCGCGATCGGCGGGGATGACACCGTCGGCCGTGTCCAAGGGCATCGGTCGGCTGGAAGTGGAACTGGGCGCGAAGCTGTTCCGGCGCTCCACGCGCCACCTCAGCCTGACGCCCGAAGGCCAGGCTTTCTTCGAACGCGTCGCGCCGCTGCTGCGTGGCATCGAGGATTCCGCCGATGCGGTGCGTTCCGACGGAGAAGCGCGCGGAGTGCTGAAAGCAAGCATGCCCAGCGAGATCGGACGATTGCTGATGGGCCCGATCGCGACGCGCTTCCTCGCGCGGCACGAGCGACTGGAGCTTGACCTGTCGCTGTCTGACCGCCACGTCGACGTGATACGCGAGGGCTTCGACCTGGTGTTCCGCGTCGGCATTGCACAGGACAGCGACCTGATCTCGCGAACGCTCGCCTCGTTGGACATGGCGCTGGTAGCTTCACCTGCGTTCCTCGCGCGGCATGGCGAACCCACCACGCTGGAGCAGCTGCGCGGACTGTCGTTCGTCCGTTATCTGTTCCGGAGCCGGGCGTTGCCGATCCGTTTCGATGACGGCACGTCGATCCAGCCTCGGGGTCGCATGGGCATGGACACGGGCGCGGGATTGCGCGCAGCGGCGCTGGAAGGCATGGGCGTCGCCCACCTGATGAAATGCACCGTCCAGTCCGATCTGGACAAAGGCAACCTCGTCCAGGTGTTGCCGCAGCTGCGCCTGCCGTCGCTGCCGCTGCAGTCGATGCATGCATTCGGTCGCCTCACACCGGCACGCGTCCGGCTATTCACCGATTTCGTCGCACGCGAGATTCAGCGCATCGTCGCGAATTGAGACGTGAACGACATCCTCCACGACGCAGACGATCTGTTCATTCCAGAGAATCCCTGCGCGGACCGTCCGTTGCGGCCGCGTCGCACCTGGTCGCATCCAGGTCGCAATCGATGGGCCAGCGCTGCCCATGCGCGACATCGTCATGCAGGATGCGGGAAACCTCGGCCAGCGCCTCGGAACTCTCCTGGAGATCATGGCCGTGGCGCACCACCAGCGTCGACTGCGCACCATCGAGCAACGTGCTCGTGACGGGCACGACGCCATCCGATTCGAAGTCGTAACGAGGCAAGGCCCCGGCGATCGTGTGGTACGCGATCCCTTCCCTTGGCATCAGTCGTTCACCCGCCGCGCGGACGGGCTGCTCGCTCTGCAGGGTCGAAATGCTGTTGACCCACCCGTGCACGTAGGGGTCGAGCAGTTCGGCCTTTACGGACTGCGGATTGGCTTGCGCGACACGTCGCAGGGACTGGATTTCGGGGCTGCGCCGACCGACCAGAACTCGTGCCAGTCGACCGTACCAGCGCATTGCGGCCGGGCTTCCGCGATGGGGTGCCGCCAGGAAGATGGCTCTGCCGACGCCGGGGTACGCCGTGAAATGAAAGGTCTGATCCACGACCGCGAGATCGGACGCGTCGGCGCGCATCCGGTTCGCGTCGGTCACGAAGGCGGCATCCCACAGCACGTCGCCGCTGTCCGCGCACAACATGCGTGCAACCACTCCGCCCAGGCTGTGGCCCACCAGGACCATGTTCGAACGCGCAAAATCGTCGTGCTCCGGATCCAGCGTCTCCCACGCCGCATCCAGATATTCCTGCACGCGCAACCTGGTCACAAGCAACGGCGCGTTGGTCTGGTACACCACGTGCCATACCTGATAGTGGGAACGCAGCACCTCGTCGCCCCATATCGCATTCGACAGTCCGGCCCACATCAATGGACTGCTGCCCAGTCCATGGATCATCACAAGCGGTTTCTTGCGCGGGTCGTAATCATCGAGCAGGAAAATGCCTGCGCGCCGCCCCACTTCGCGACCGCCGAACAAGCCCCAGACACCAAGGCGGTGCAGCTTGGAGGTCTGCACGCCACGCGCCCAGGCAGCCGAAGTGTCGCTGGCAAGGCGGTATTTCGCCCCGCCGATGGTCACGTGCGGAGTCCTGAGCGGGTCGGAAAGGACCAGGACCGGACTGCCCTGCGCGTCGGTTTCGATCCAGGCGGTCGCCTCGCGGAAAATACCTTCCGGCGGCAGCAGCTCACATAAGGGCGCACCCTTGCAGCGCTTGCCGAGTATCGCCAGCGGCACGCCGAATCCCTCCGAGCTGAATCGCTTCCCGCCGTAGACCTGCATGGGTACCTCGCGCGCCAATGTCACTTCGAACGGCTGCGTCAGGTACGGCGACAACTCGCGAAACTCGACGGTAGCGTCCACGCCGGCGATGCGCGAATGCCCTTCGCTCCACGTCCGGTCCTGCCTGAGCGCGTAGGCCAGGAAGTTGTCGGTGCATTGCGTAGCGAGACTGGCCATGCCAGACGAAACCGCCGCTTCGTTGAGCGCGTCATACGCATTGGCGGCACAGAGCAACCACGCTCGCCCGGCAGTTCCGGGCGCTGACGCGCCTCGGGCCGCTGACGCCCACCGCCGTGCGGATTCGGCGTGCTCCTGGGCCGAGGTCGGCGTGTGCCGCGACGGCGAACAGCAACTGCCGCTGCGGTTCGTTGAGGTCGTCAGGGATTGGCACCCCACCAGTCCAAGCGCAAGCATTGCGATGGCGAGACGAATCAATCGAGAACGAACGCGTGGGCTCATGGTCTCTTCGCTTCGTCAAACCGGCCTTGGAGTGGTAGCGCCGAACGCTCCTATTGGAGCGCACGCCTGGATGGACACGCAATCGTTGATGGGCGTCCATTGGTTCCGCGGCGTGGACGCCATGTTTCCCGGGCCGTGCATGGCGATCGCGGCCGCACCGCCGAAGGGCCACGAACAACGTGCCCATGCCGTTCCCGCTGCACCTGTCCGGCGGCGCCCCGCACCTCGGCACCCCGCGCAATCCGCGCGCCCGGGGACAAGGCCTCGCACAGCGCCCGGCCGGCCGCTACCATCGCCGGATGCGCATCCATCACTGGCTTACAGGCGTCGCCCTGCTCCTCGCCGGTTGCACGAACGGAGGGACGTCCATGCAGCACGAGATCGACGCGCTGATGCGCGACTACCAGGGTGAGGTTCCCGGAGCCAGCGTGCTCGTCGTGCGCGATGGCAAACCGGTGGTGCGCAGCGCCTACGGCATGGCGAACCTCGAAGATCGCATCAAGGCGACGCCGCAGACGAACTATCGCCTCGCGTCGGTCAGCAAACAGTTCACCGCGGCGTCGGTGCTGCTGCTTGCGCAGGACGGGAAGCTGAAACTCGATGACCGCATCAGGAAGTACTTCCCGGCGCTTCCCGCCGCCGCGGACGACATCACGATCCGCCACCTGCTCACGCACACCTCCGGCCTGATCGATTACGAAGACGTGATGGATCCCGCCGACACCCGCCAGGTCCACGACGCCGACGTCCTTACGCTACTGCAATCGCAGGACCGCACCTACTTCGCGCCCGGCATCGGCTATCGCTACAGCAACAGCGGGTACGCGTTGCTTTCGCTCATCGTCGAACGCGTTTCCGGGCAGCGTTACGCCCGATTCCTGCACGACCGCATCTTCCAGCCGCTGGGCATGCGCGATACGGTCGCGTACGAATCGGGCGTCTCCGAAGTCGCGCATCGCGCCTATGGCTACAGTTTCGGGAACGGCGCGTGGAAGCGTACCGACCAGAGCACGACCAGCGCGGTGCTCGGCGATGGCGGTATTTACTCGTCGATCGACGATCTGATCAGGTGGGACGCCGCGCTCTACGACGAGCGGCTGCTGTCCGCGCAATCGCTGCGCCAGGCGTTCACGCCGGCCACGCCGACCGACGATCCGCAGGTGGAATACGGTTTCGGCTGGCGGATCACCGGCGAGACGCTGTGGCATTCGGGCGAAACCATCGGCTTCCGCAACGTCATCGTGCGTTGGCCGCAGCGCCATCTGACCGTGGTGGTGCTGACCAATCGCGACGATCCGGAGCCTTACGGGACGGCGAAGAAGATCGGGGCCATCGTGATGCGCGAGATGGCGACGAACTGAACGTTCACTCGATGGGCACGTCGAAGAAGGTCTTCGGCGACGGTTCCGGATCCAGCGTGAAGTGCCACCATTCCATCGGGTAATTCCGCAGGCCCGCGCGCTGCATCGCGTCGCGCAGCCGGTCGCGGTTGGCACGCTGTCCGGGCGTGACGCGCGGCGAATCGGTGTTGGCGAGCGGATCGAAGAAGTCGAATCCGGTGCCCATGTCGAGGGGCGTACAGGCGCCGGAGGCCTCGCATCGCATCAAGGTCAGGTCGATCGTCGCGCCGCGGCTGTGACCCGAAGTCGGCGAGATGTAACCGCCCAGCAGCTCGCGCTTCTCCAGCTCGGGATAGAACTCCGGCTTCGTGCTCTGGTCGGCATTGTTCGCCCACGCGACGAAGGCGCGCACCGCGCGTGCGGGCCGGTAGCAGTCGAGGATGCGCAGGCGATATCCCTGCTCGCGCAACGTTGTCTCCGCTCGCGCGATCGCCTTTGCCGCCGGTTCCAGCAGATAGCAGCGTGGCGCGCCGTAACCGTCCACCGGGGCGCCGGTGAAGTTGTGCCTGCCGGCGTAGCGCATGTCGAGGTCGATGTCGGGCACGAGCGTGCGCACATCGACGAGGCCGGCCGCGTCGGGCGTCGTCGCGGGCGCGATGTCCATCGACGGCGTCGATGCGCATCCGGCCGTTGCCAGCATCGTGAGGGCAAACGCAAGACGCCTCATGGGCATCCGCCGACCCGCTCGAACGCCAGGTCTTCGTAGTCGTAACTGAAGTCCGCCTGCGGATCGACCTTCGCCAGGCGCAGGCCGCTGTCGTCGATGTCGAGCCACGCCTCGGCGTCCACGCTCGGATCGTCCCAGTCGATCAGCCACCGCTTGCCGACGCGCTGCACCACGCCGTCGAGCAGCGGCGACTTGCGCGAGCGGAACCGCACCGAATCTTCGTCGCGGCACAGCGTCGCCTCGCCGAACCATGGATCCCGGTACACGCCCAGCTTGGGCGCCAGCTCCTTCGCAGTGGCGCGACGACGATGCGTGGTGTCCGGCGCCTTCTCGCTCGCCGGCCGGATGGCGTCCTCGTCCTCGACCAGTTTCGCGTAGTGCGTCACCGACAGCGCCGCATCGCCCGATGTGAAGCGCTTCACCAGCACCTGCGTCAGGACGGTGCGCGCGTCCTCGCCTTCACCATTGATGAGGATGACGAAGCCCGCACCCTTGTCGGGGAACATCGTCACCGCCGAATACATGCCCATCAGCGTGCCGGTATGCGCGACCTTGAACACGCCGTCCACGTCGGCAAGACGCCAGCCATAGCCGTAAGCCGAGAAATGGCTGTGGTCCCATTCGCGCATGCGCCTGGACACCGGCATCGGCATCTGCGGCGCCCACAGCGCCTGGCGCTGTTCCTGCGAAAGCCACGCGGCGTTCCTGGCTTCGGGCTTCAGCCAGTTGGCGGTCCAGCGCAACATGTCGTCGAGGCTGCAACGCACGCCGCCTGCGGGATCCATCGTCGTGGCGGGCACGATGTCGCCATCGCTGCGAACCGGGACATTACGCTGCCCTTCGCGGCGATGCGGCTGCGCGACGTTGCCGACTTCGTTGCGATTCCACTGGCCGACCTGGCATCGCGACATGCCAAGCGGTTCGAATACTTCGCGTCGCACCAGCGTCTCGTACGGCGCACCGCCGGCCGCCGCGGCGACTTCGCCGGCGACGATGTACATCAGGTTGTCGTAGTCGTAACCGGAACGGAAACTGCGATACGGTTTGAGATAGCCCAGGCCGTGGATGATGTCGGCGCGGGTGAACGTATTCGGCTCCGGCCACAGCATCAGATCGCCCGCGCCGGCGCGCAGGCCGCTGTTGTGGATCAGCAGATCGCGAACCTGCATCTCGCGGCCGACCCACGCATCATGCATGCGGAAGTCGGGAATCCACTTCGTCACCGGATCGTCCCAGCGCAGCTTCCCGGCATCGACCAGGCGCGCCAGCGTCGCGGTCGTCATCGACTTGGTGTTCGAGGCGACCTTGAAGAGCGTCTGCGAATCGATCTTCACGCCCTCGCCTTCCACGAGTTCGCCCGCCGTGCGCGAATACACCACGCGGCCGTCCTCGACGATGCCCAGCGCCAGGCCCGGGAGGCGGTAACGCGCGAACACTTCGTCGAAGATCGCATCGACGGCCTTGCGATCGGCCGGCGCCTCGGCCGCGATGCAGACGGCGGGCAGCCATGCCAGGCACAGCGCGAATGCAACGGAGACGATGCGGTCAGGTTTCATGCCATTCCTGCGGAAATTGTTCACCGGCCATCATCTCCGCGAGCGTCTGGCGCCGCCGCACGATGGCGTAACGGCCGTCGTCGAGCAGCACTTCCGGAGGCAGCGGCCGGGAGTTGTAGGTGGACCCCATGGACGCACCGTACGCCCCGGCGCCGCCGATCATCAACAGGTCGCCGGCCTCGCACCGCGAAAGCACGCGCCCCTGGGCGAAGGTGTCGCCGGTTTCGCAGACGGGGCCGACCACGTCGTAGGCGACGTCCGGCTCGTTGCGCCCGTGCAGCGGCACGATCTCGTGCCATGCGTCGTACAGCGACGGACGCAGCAGGTCGTTCATCGCCGCATCGACGACGAGGAACTGGCGGTCCGTGCCCTGTTTCACGCGGATCGTGCGCGTCACCAGCACGCCGGCTTCGGCGACGAGCCAGCGACCGGGTTCGAGGGCGAGCGTGCCCTTGAAGTGAACGAAGGTTTCGCGAACGAGGGCGGCGTAGTCGGCGATCTGCACCGGCACGTCGATACCCGGACGGTAGACGACGCCGAGGCCGCCACCGATGTCGACGCTGGCGATCGTGTGTCCCGCTTCGACCAGTTCGCGACGGAACGCCTCGACGCGTTGCAGCGCCATGCGGAACGGTTCCAGGTCGAGGATCTGCGACCCGATGTGCGCGTGGAGGCCATCAAGCTGCACATGATCGAGCGATGCGGCTTCGGAGAACCAGCGCCGCGCTTCCTCGATCGACACGCCGAACTTGTTCTCGGCCTTGCCGGTGGAGATCTTCGCGTGCGTGCGGGCATCGACGTCCGGATTGATGCGCACCGCCGCGCGTGCGGAGACGCCTCGCGAACGTGCGACATGCTGGAGCAGCTGCAATTCGTCGGCGGATTCGACGTTGAAGCGCCACACGCCCGCGGCGAGTGCTGCGTCGATCTCATCGGCCGTCTTGCCGACGCCGGAGAACACGATTCGTCCGGCGGGAATGCCGGCCTTCAGGCTCCGCTGCATTTCGCCGAGCGAGACGATATCGGCACCGACGTCGTGCAGCGCCATCAACTGCAGGATCGCAAGGTTCGAATTGGCCTTGACCGCATAGCAGATGCGGACGTCCAGGCCCTGGAATGCGTGGTGGAGGCTGGCGATCTTCGCGCGGATCGCCTCGGCCGAATATGCGTAGAACGGGGTCTGGATCTGGCGCGCGATCGCGTCCAGCTCGTCCGGGGGAAAGTTCGACAAGGCCGCCGCCTGCTGGGTTCGTAAAAAAAGACGGCGGACGGCACAAGGCCGCCCGCCGCTCGAGGGAGATCAATAGCTAAGCGAAAGGATGAACTGCGCGTTGCGCGGCGCCTGGAACGAGGTCGGATTGCCGAAGAACGGATTCATCAGGCCCACGCCCTCTTCCTCCTGCAGCGTCTCGTTGCGTTCGATCACCGTCTGTTCGTTGAGCACGTTGTAGACGGCGAACTTGGCGTTGAGCTTCACCGGGCCCAGCGTGGTGTTGTACGCCACGCTCAGGCCAAGGTTGTACGTCCACGGCAACTTGTCGTACGCGCCGCGACGCGACAGGCGCCACTGGCCTTCCGGCGTGTAGCACAGGCTCGGATCGCTTTCGCAGATGTAGTGCGTCAGGAACTCGTTGTCGTCGTACGGATTGCCCGCGCCGTATTCGCTCATCGGGCGACCCGATGCCGCATCCAGCGTGGCGCCTACGACCCAGTTGTCCGTGATCGCGTAGTTGCCGCGCAGCTTGATCTGGTGGCGATGGTCGTTGGGCAGATAGCCGTAGCCGCCGATTTCGACGAACGGGTTATCGAACGCTTCGGTACGACCGGAGTCGGAGAAGTCGGTATCCGAATTGACCGGACCTTCGTAGTTGCCCTTGCTCATCGACCAGACATAGGTGGCGTTGAAGGCCCACTTGTCGTCCCAGGCGCGGTCGAGCTGCAGCTCGATGGCGCGGTAGGTGCGCTTGGGATTCTCCCAGCCGATCATCGTGCCGTCGCGCAGTTCCCAGCCGGTCTGGGAGGTGTCGATGGTGACGAAGCCGTCGCTTTCGCCGTCGCAGTCGGTGTCGGTGAAGTAGGTCAGGTTCTTGCCCGGGTTGGCCATGACGAAGCCGCTGTCGCCGCAGCTGTTGACCACTTCCATGTCGTCGATGGCGTTATGCATCTTGCGGTACGTGCCGCTGACGCCCCAGGACCACTTCTCGCCCAGCATCTGCTGGAAGCCCAGGATGAACTCGTCCTGGTAGACCGGATCCATGTCCTTGTCGACCTCGCCACGGAAGTCCGCGACGCTGCCATCGCCCTGCGAATCGTCCACCGTACCGATTTCCGCGCCCAGGCCCGGGAGGGGGTTGTCGCCCGAAGCGAAGGTGCCGTCCCAGAAGTAGAAGCGGCGCGCATCCAGGAACGGGCCGGCCTGCTTGATGTTGATGACGTTCGCCACCGGCAGGAAGTAACGGCCGGCGTTGCCGAACACCTTCGAACGCCCATCGCCGTTGAGGTCCCACGAGAAGCCGAAACGCGGCGCGATCATGTTGTCGAGCTTGATGTAACTGTTGCCCGCCGCATCCTTGTTGTCGAAGCTCTCGATGCGCACACCCAGGTTCAACAGGACGTTCGGCGTGACGTTCCAGTTGTCCTCGATGTAATAGGCCTCGTTCTCGGTTTCGAACGTACCCTGGTTGGCGACCTGTCGCGTGCGGACGTACACGGTGCCGGCCGGAACGTTGACGCCGTTGACGCGAGCGCCGGCGTTGTTGACTTCATAACGCAGGCCGTCGCCCGGATAGTGGCTGCTGTAGTCGGACGTGTTGGTTTCGTGGTCGGCGCCGAAACGCAGCAGGTGGTCCCCGAGGTTCCATTCGAAGTCCAGGCGCATCGCCTCGCGCGTGTCGGTGCGATCGATCACGGAGGTGTTGCTGGTGCAGCCGATGAACGAGGAGTTCACGCGCTGGTCCTGCACCAGGCTGCAGCGGTCGTCGTTGACGCCAACGGCCGAGGCCGAACGCTCGTTCTCGCCATACATGGCCTTCATCGAGAAGTTGTCGGTGAAGTAGCCCGTGTACGTCGCGGCCCAGTTGTCGCCGCCAGTCTTGTTGATGATGCGGTTGCGGAAATCGCCGCGCGTCCCGGTATCCGGGTCGAAGCCGAAGACGTCCTGCGTGGTATCGTTCTTGTCGGAGAAGCCGAACACTTCCAGCAGGTTGGAATCGTTGATCTGCCAGTCGACCTTCGCGCCCCAGAAGTCGTTGTCGCCCTGGTTCTCGAAGAAGTTTCCGCCGCCGTCGTCGGTGTTCTGCGAATCCAGGTCGCGCTTCTCATAGATGCCGAAGAAGAACAACTTGTCCTTGATCAGCGCGCCGGAACCCCAGACCGAATAGTTGTTCTCGTCCGAGTCGTCCCACTTCGTATACAACGTCGGCGCGTAGTTCCTGCCTTCGCCCTGCCACAGGCCGTCGATGACGATGTCGGCGCCGGCGTGGAATTCGTTGGTACCGCGACGCGTCACGGCATTGATCACGCCGCCGGTGCTGCGGCCGTATTCCACCGAATAACCGCCGGTCTTGATCTGGAACTCTTCCAGGAACGAGAACGGCAGCGACGAGAAGCCGACGCGGTTGTAGAAGTCGGTGACGTTCAGGCCGTTGATGTAGACGGTGTTCTCGGCGACGGACGAGCCGCCGAAGGAAATGCCGCCGAACTCGCCGCGGTTCACGCCCGGGGCCAGGGTTGCAACGTCGATGATGTCGCGCTGCACGGGCAGGCGCGCCACTTCCTCGCGGCTGATGTTGGTCGCGATCTCGGTCGAGGTCACGTCCACCGGCGAGACCACGCGCGTGCCGATCACCTGCACTGCCGCAAGATCCGTCGCCGATCCGCCGGCCGCGATGTTCAGCGTGGTCGCATTGCCCAGGCTGATGGTCGTCTGCGCCGGCTCGGACAGGCTATGCCCATCCGCGGCGACTTCGACCTGGTAGTTGCCCACCGGGAGGAACGGGAAGCGGTAGTTGCCCTGCCCGTCCGCGCGCACCGTGCGGACGAAGCCGGTGGCCGGATTGCGCACCGTGACTTCGGCGTTCGGTGTGGTGCGGCCGACCAGCGAACCGTCGGTGTTGGCGGCGTGCGCCTGGTGCAACGACAGCGCCGACGTCAGGCATACGCCCAGCGCCACGCACAACGCGGTCCTACGAAACCCCATGCTCTTCATGTCCCCTCTCCACGGTGAAAGTGATGCGCGGCCTCGCTAGCGCGATGCCGTGCCGGCGGGCAGTACCTTTGCGGTAAAGCTGTAATCCCACTGGTCGAAGTAGAGGTTGCCCCCTGCCCACTCCACTTCGCCGCGTTGCGAATCCACGGTTTCCGAGCGCATGTGCTGCTTGGCCGGAACGAAATCCGTGCTGATGTCGTCGTTGAAGGCGATCCGGTACGCATCCAGGCCGCCGAGATAGAACCACTGCACTTCCGGATCGCGCGCCGCCTTGAACCGGCCGGTCGTCACGTCCATCGGCACCCAGCCGTAAGGCGCGAGGTACAGCGCGCCCCAATCGTGCAGGTTGTCGTACTTGCCGTCGGAATAGACCATGCCCGACTGCCACTTCGCCGGAATCCCGTTGAGGCGCAGCAGCGTCATCAGCAGCAGCGTCTGCTGGCCGCAGTCGGCGTGGTTGCCGCGCAGCGCGTAGTCGCTGATGTTGGTGATGGTCGAGTACTCGCGCGCGCCGCCCCAGGGAATCTCGTCGACGGCCTGAAAGAGCTTTTGCGCGATGCGGTACGGGTTCTTCTCGTCGCCGACGACCTTCTTCGAGAACGCGCGCATCTCATCGGTGAAAACGATGTGCGGCGGCTGTTGCATGAGGTACGGCGCGAGCTCGGGCCGGTCGCCGAGCGCGGTGACCTTGTCCGGATCGATGACGTGGTGTTCGCCGAAGATCGTCAGTTCGTAGTCGATCGAGAACGTCGTCGGTTTCCCGGCGACGGCGGGCTTCTCCAGATAGACGGTGCGTTGCAGCGTCGATTCCGGCGCGATCTGATGCTTCGCCGGCGCGCTCGAGACGAAACGGATGTCTTCCTGCCGGCCGGGCAGCGCACGCGGGTACGGAATCCACGCGCGTACGGTTTCACCCGCCGGCACCGCGTCGGCATTCACCGTGATCGATTGCGTCACGTGTATGCGCCGCGGTGCGACGCTGCTCTTTCCGGTGCGCTTCGATTCGGCCACGGCCTCGTCGTGGTACGCGTTGGCGTTCTCCATCGGCCCGTCGTTGCGCTGGAACGGCGTGGCGCGGCGCGCCATCGCTTCCGGGCTCACGCGGAACAGGTTCGAGATCGAGCGGTTGAAGTAGTACGGCGTTCCGTCGATCACCATGTGTTCGATCAGGTCCGCCTTCGTCCAGCGCTGGAACTCGTCCTCGCGCAGGTCGGGAATGGATTCGCGCAGCTTCGCGCGCGCCTGCTCGGCGGTGAGCGTGAAATCCAGGCGGATGCGGCGCATGCGTTCGCGCTGGAATTCGAGTTCGGCGCGGGTCGAGGCATCCAGGCCCGGCTTTGCGAGGGCGGCATCGATGTGAGCAGTCGCGCCGCGGAAATCGCCCGCGTCGATCTGCGTGATGACCGAAGGCAACGGATCGCTGGCGGAGATCGCGGCGTCGGTCGCGGCCACCGCGCCCAGCGCGAGGACGGCAGCGAACAGGACGTGCCGGCGGCGCGTCCGGGGCATTGGCGATCGAAGCGGTAACCGAAGATCGTCCACGCAAGGCCACTCACAGGGGGCCGGCCGTTAGAAGGCCCGTTAACCGCTGTGTAACATGAGTGGAGTACATGGTCAATAATTTATTCTTGACTATCAAGCAGAAAGAAGTATCTATTCTCCCCAGCCGGCCGCCGCCTTCCACACGGCCGCTTACGAGGGGGACGCGATGATCGAGGACGTTCTGGCGTTCGGCCGCGGCACGATGGACGCCGCGCCACGCCCAGCCCGCAACTGCGCGCCGCCGCGAATCTTTCGCCCCATCCACGGATTCCGCTCCATGCGCCTTCGCACCGCCCTCGCCGTCTCGCTGCTTTCGCTGGGCCTGCTCTCCTCCGCAAGCGCTTACGAGCGCGCATGGACAGTCCCCGCCGACACCGGCGTCGTCGGCATCGAGCAGGCGCAGCTGGACCCGTCGTGGTGGGTCGCACGACAAGACGCGCCGGACCGCGTGATCCTCGATGCGCAGGCCATCGCCGCGCAGAACGCGAAGCTGATGCAGCTCGACGACAGCATGTTCGATCTCGACGCCTTCCCGGCGACGCTTGATCGCGCGCGCGTCGCGGGCTGGGTCGAAGGACTGTCGTCTCGCCCCAAGCGCGCGCTCTATGACAATCGCGGCCAGCCGTTCGCGACTGCCGACCTCGACGCGATCGTCGACAACGTAAACCTTTCAGCCATTCCCGCCTCGCAGCCGACCCGCTTCGGGCTGGTCGTGCATCGCGCCGACCTGCGCGCGTTCCCCACGCGCACGCGGGTGTTTAGTTCGAACGACGACCACGACATCGACCGCTTCCAGGAAAGCGCCCTGTTCCCGGGCGATCCGGTCGCCATCGTGCACGAAAGTCGCGACGGACAATGGCTGTTCGTGGTCAACACGCGTTATGCGGCGTGGATCGAGAAGCGCTTCATCGCGCAAGGCAGCCGCGACGACGTGCTGGGTTACGGCAAGCGCGCTCCGTTCCGCATCGTCACAGGCGCACGCGCGACCACCGTCTACACACCCGAAGAGCCCGGCGTCTCCGAGCTGCAGCTGGACATGGGCGTGCGCGTGCCGGTGCTCGCCGACTGGCCGGTCGGCAAGGCGGTAAACGGCCAGGACGGCTATACGTCGCACATCATCCAACTCCCGGTGCGCAAAGACGACGGCACGCTTCGTTTCGCGCCCGCGCTGTTGCCGCGACGCGAACCGACGTCCGACGCGCCACTCGCGCTGACGCCGCGCAACCTCATCCAGCAGGGCTTCAAGTTCCTCGGCGAACGCTACGGCTGGGGCCACAGTTACAACGCGCGCGATTGCAGCGGATTCGTGTCGGAGATCTACCGCAGCATGGGCGTCCAGTTGCCGCGTAATACCAGCGACCAGGCTGTCAGTCCTGCGCTCAACCGCATTGCCTTCAACGAGAAGGACAACCACGCCAAGCGCATGGCCGTGGTGCGCGAATTGCAGGTCGGCGACCTGGTCTATATCCCCGGCCACGTGATGATGGTGATCGGCAACGTCGACGGCGAACCGTACGTCATCCACGACACGACCGGCTTGAGTTTCGCCGGCGCGGATGGAAGGACCGTGCGTGCGAAAACCAACGGCGTCACCGTATCGCCGCTCTCGCCGCTGCTGTTCAACGGCAAGCAGACCTTCGTCGACCGCATCACCAACATCCAGCGGATCCGCCCGTAGCGGCCGGACCGGAAGCACCCGCGTTTCGCCTGCAATCCCCGCCCCCACATACTCCAGAACGACAAGAATGAAGATCACGCAGATCCGCTTCGGCATGTTGCGCGTTCCGCTGAAAACGCCTTTCAAGACCGCATTGCGCACGGTCGAGGCGATCGAGGACATCATCGTCTGCGTGCACACCGATACCGGCCACATCGGTTACGGCGAAGCACCGGCGACGGCGGTCATCACCGGCGACACGCACGGTTCGATGATCGAAGCGATCCGCAAGTTCATCGCGCCTCGCCTGATTGGGCAGGAAATCGCCAATCTCAACCGCATCACGCAGTTGATCCAGACCGCGCTGGAGAAGAACACCAGCGCCAAGGCGGCGGTGGAAATCGCGGTGTACGACCTGTTCGGCCAGCTCTACGGCGTGCCGCTGTACAAGATGCTGGGCGGCGGCGATCCGGTGATCACCACCGACATCACCATCAGCGTCGACTACATCGAGAAGATGGTCGCCGATTCGCTCAGCGCGGTGGATCGCGGCTTCGAATCGCTGAAGATCAAGGTCGGCAAGGACATCGGCGTCGACATCGAACGCGTCAAGGCAATCTACGCCGCCGTCGAAGGCCGCGCCCTGCTCCGTCTGGACGCAAACCAGGGCTGGACCGCGAAGCAGGCGGTGCACGCGATCAACATGCTCGAGGACGCCGGCGTGCGTCTGGAGCTGGTGGAACAGCCGGTGAAGGCGCAGGACCTGGACGGCATGAAGTACGTCACCGAACGCGTGCACACGCCGATCATGGCCGACGAAAGCGTGTTCGGGCCGAAGGAAGTGATCGACCTGATCCGCATGCGCGCGGCCGACATCATCAACATCAAGCTGATGAAAACCGGCGGCCTGTCCAACGCGATCCGCATCGCCGACATCGCGGCGCTGTACGAAGTGGAATGCATGATCGGCTGCATGCTCGAAAGCAGCATCAGCGTCGCGGCCGCGGTGCACCTGGCGGTCGCCAAGTCGAACGCGATCACCAAGGTCGACCTGGACGGCCCGTCGCTGAGTGCGTTCAACCCGGTCGACGGCGGCGTGAACTTCAACGAGTCGGAGATCTCGGTGACGGACGCGCCGGGCCTGGGCATCCGCGAGATCCGCGGGCTGGAACTTCTGCCAGACTGACGCCCTTGAACCGGGAGCCCGCATGTCGCCGCTGCTGAAGATCCGAGCCGAACGCGACCAGATGTCGGCCATCGAACGACGCATCGCGGATTTCCTGCTGGAGAACTCGCACCTGTTGCGCGACTACTCGTCGCAGCAGCTCGCCAACGCGCTGGGCATCAGCCAGTCCAGCGTCGTGAAGTTCAGCCAGAAGCTCGGCTACAAGGGCTATCCGGACCTGAAGTATTCCATCGGCCAGGCGGTGGCGCGCGGCGATGGCGGCGAAGAGGGTGGCACCAGCCGCGAAACCCGCGCCGACGATCCGCACGCCGCGCTCGCCGAAGACCTCTGGCATCTCAAGGCGCTGGCCGAAGCCGAAACACGCCTGATCAATCCGCCCGAAAACATCGACGCGATCGCGCACGCGATCCTGAAGGCCGGAAAGGTCTTCATCATCGGCCTGGGCGAGGACGGCATCCCGGCGCGTGCGTTCGCCACGCGGTTGTCGATGCTGGGCATCCTCACCGTGCATTACGTCGATGCGATCCTGATGCAGGCCGGTGTCTCCAGCGCCGCACCGGGCGACGTACTGATGGTGTTCTCAGAACACGGCCGGCAGCCGGCGCTGTGCCAGATCAGCCACCTCTTCCGCGAGCGCGTGGGCCGTGTCGTCACCGTCACGCGGCACACGCCGAACCCGCTGCGCGCACACGCCGATGCAGCGCTGGTTGTGTCCGCGCACGACGAGCGCCGGCACATCGAACCCCTGCTGTACCAGTCGGCGCTGCAACACCTGCTCGACCTCATCTTCGTGCTGCTTTGCGATGCCAGCGAGGAACGCCGGCGGCAGCTCGACATCAACTTCGAGCGCATGCAGGATCTGCTCGACCACTGATCCGGAAGGTTCCTCTCCATGCGTTTGACCGTTGCGTTCGCCCGAGGGCTCGCCTTTGCATCGCTCGCGATGCTGGCCGGCTGCGCGGGACTTGCCTCCAAGCCTTCCGTGAAAACGCCGTGGAGCGATGCACGGCAACTCGTGCTCGTCACCACGTCGGACTGGAACGCCACCACCGGCACGCTGCACCGCTATGAGCGCGATGGCGGTGCATGGCGCGAAACCGGCGAGGCGACGCCGATCACCGTGGGCCGCAGCGGCTCGGCGTGGGGGCTGGGCCTCAACGATGCCCAGACCGACGGCCCGCAAAAGCAGGAAGGCGATGGCCGCGCACCCGCTGGCATCTTCCGCATCGGCACGGCCTTCGGCTATGCCGACACCGCCGCAACCGGTTGGCCGTACGAGGTCATGGGCGCGTCCGACTGGTGCATCGACGTGCCCGCCTCCCCGCTTTACAACCGCATCGTCGATGCGAAGAAGGTCGGCGATGCCGCGGTCGAAGGTTCGACCGAACCGATGCGCCGCGACCTGCACGCCGATGGCGACGTGCGCTACAAACTCGGCTTCGTGATCGAACACAATGCGGGCAACCGCAGCGGCGCCGGCAGCTGCATCTTCGCGCACCTGTGGCGCGCGCCGGGCGAACCTACCGCCGGCTGCACCGCGATGCCCGAACCGGCGATGCGGGCGCTGCTGGCATGGCTGGACCCGCGCCGTAAACCCGTGTTCGCGTTATTGCCCGATAACGAACTGGAACGTCTGTACGCGAGCTGGGATCTCCCCGCTCCGACGCATTCCCGCTGAAAATATCGCGCCCCACCCCATCCACCGCGCTACTGCGCGAGGATGGGTCTCACCGATCCGACCCGGATACCCAATCCCCGATGTCGAACACCGCCCGCGTACTCCTCGGACTCTTCCTCGGCGCCGTCATCGGCCTCTCGCTCGCGTGGCTCGATCCGGTGCTGGCCGGCAAGGTCGCCGACTTCGTGCAACCCATCGGGCGGCTCTGGCTCAATGCCCTGCAGATGACCGTGGTGCCGCTGGTCGCGGCTCTGGTGGTGATCGGCGTGAACAACGCGACCGACGCCGCTGCCTCGGGCCGTACGGCACGCAAGGCGATCATCACCTTCGTCGTGATCCTGTCGGTCTGCGCGGCGTTCGCGGCGACGGTCGCGCCGATCCTGTTCTCGTTTGTTCCGCGCCAGGAAGGCCTGGCCGATTCGCTGCGCGCCGCCACAGCGGGCGCCGCGCAGCTGTCGCTACCCAGTTCGCTGGCCGAATGGTTCGCCGGGATCATCCCCGCCAACGCGCTTTCGGCCGCCGCATCCAGCGCGATGCTGCCGCTGGTGGTGTTCGCACTGTTCTTCGGTTTCGGCCTGACGAAGATCGAAGCCGGCCGCCGCGCGCGCGTGCTCGAACTGATCCAGGGCATCGCCGACGTGATGATCGTGATCGTGCACTGGGTGCTGTGGGTGGCGCCGATCGGCGTGTTCGCGCTGGTGCTGGCGGTCTGCGCGCGCGTGGGCCACGGCATGATCGGCGCGTTCGGCTGGTACATCGCGATCCTGTCGACCATGTACCTGATGGCGACCGCGCTGATGTACCCCATCGCGATCTTCGCCGGCCGCGAACGCCTGCGCCGCTTCGCCGCGGCCATCGCGCCGGCGCAGGTGGTGGCGGCCAGCACGCAGTCGTCACTGGCCTCGCTCCCGGCGATGATCGAATCCTCCCGCGAGCGCCTGGGCCATCCGCTCAGCGTGACCTCGCTGGTGCTGCCGATGGCGGTGTCGCTGTTCCGCATCACCAGCCCGATCCAGTACCTGGGCGTGGCGGCGTTCATCAGCTGGGCGTACGGCGTGGACCTCACCTTCGCGCAGTGGGCCGCCGCAGCCGCGCTGGCGGTGGTGATCAGCATGGGTTCGGTCGGCCTGCCCGGCCAGGTCAGCTTCATGGCGACCAACATGCCCGTCACGCAGGCGCTGGGCCTGCCGATCGAGCCGCTCGGCCTGCTGCTGGCGCTGGACACCATTCCGGACGTCTTCGCCACCCTGGGCAACGTCACCGGCGACCTCACCGCAACGACGGTAGTCGCGAAGGGCCAGCACGATCCGGTCAATCCGGACCTCGGCGAAGGCAGCTGACAAGCCGGCAGCCCGCAGTGCCCGGCTTCACGCCGGGTACCGCGAGGCGCGAATGGCGCGGATCTGCGGGTGCCTACGCGAATTCGAAGACTTTTCCGACGCGCCAGTGACCATCCGGCCGGTCCGATTCGCGCGCGTTCATGCGAAAATGCCCGGACTCATGGCCCCGTAGCTCAGCTGGATAGAGCGGTCCCCTCCTAAGGGACAGGTCGCACGTTCGAATCGTGTCGGGGCCGCCAATTCGCGCAGTAGAAGGGAACCGCCATGACCCACACCGTCCTCACCGCCCTCGGCCTGAAAGACGCCGAATCCGGTACCTACCTCGGCAACGACGAGTGGTCCGGCACCCGCGACGCAGGTGTGCTCGAGTCGGTGAACCCGACCAACGGTGAGGTGCTGGCGAAGGTCCACGCGTCCTCGCAGTCCGATTACGACACCATCGTCGAGCGCGCCCAGGCCACCTTCAAGGTGTGGCGCACCACGCCGGCGCCGCGCCGCGGCGAAGCGATCCGCCTGTGCGCCGATGCCCTGCGCAAGCACAAGGACGCGCTGGGTTCGCTGGTCGCGCTGGAGATGGGCAAGTCCAAGCCCGAAGGCGACGGCGAAGTGCAGGAGATGATCGACATCGGCGATTTCGCCGTCGGTCTGTCGCGCCAGCTGTACGGCCTGACCATGCATTCCGAGCGTCCCGGCCACCGCATGTACGAGCAGTGGCATCCGATCGGCCTGGTCGGCGTGATCTCGGCGTTCAATTTCCCGGTTGCGGTGTGGGCGTGGAACTCGTTCATCGCGGCGATCTGCGGCGACATCACCATCTGGAAGCCGTCGCCGAAGACCCCGCTGTCAGCCATCGCATCGATGAAGATCTGCAACGAAGCGCTGAAGGCCGGCGGCTTCCCGGACATCTTCTTCCTGTTCAACGACGCCGGCACGGAGCTCGCCTCCAGTTTCGTCGACGACAAGCGCGTCGGCCTGATCAGCTTCACCGGTTCGACCAAGGTCGGCCGCATCGTCGGCGAGCGCGTCGCGCGCCGCATGGGCCGCTCGCTGCTGGAACTGGGCGGCAACAACGCGATCATCGTCGACCCGACTGCGGACCTGAAGCTTGCGATCCCAGCCATCGCCTTCGGCGCCGTCGGCACCGCCGGCCAGCGCTGCACGACGACGCGTCGCCTGTTCGTGCATGAATCCATCTACGACGACGTCCTCGCCAAGCTCATCACCGCCTACAAGCAGGTGGAGAAGAAGATCGGCGATCCGACCGACCCGACCAACCTCATGGGCCCGCTCAACAGCCGCGACGGCGTGCAGGCGTATCTGGACGCGATCGCGAAGGCCAAGGCCAGCGGCGGCAAGGTCGAGACTGGCGGCGCCGCCATCGACCGCCCCGGCAACTTCGTCCTGCCGGCCATCGTGACGGGTCTGTCTAACGATGCCGAGATCGTCCAGCACGAGACGTTCGCGCCGATCCTGTACGTCATGAAGTACAGCGATCTCGCCGACGCGATCCACATGCAGAACGACGTCCCGCAGGGCCTGTCGTCGTCCATCTTCACCACGAACCTGAAGGCGGCCGAAGCGTTCCTGTCGGCAGCCGGTTCGGATTGCGGCATCGCCAACGTCAACATCGGCACCAGCGGTGCGGAGATCGGCGGGGCATTCGGCGGCGAGAAGGAAACCGGCGGCGGTCGTGAATCCGGTTCGGACGCGTGGCGCGCCTACATGCGCCGCCAGACCAACACGATCAACTACTCCGACGCGCTGCCGCTGGCGCAGGGCATCAAGTTCGATCTGTAATGCGTGTCTGCCTGCGGCAGCAGGAATCCAGCGCCAGTCGGCATGCCGCAAGGCACTGGATTCCCGCTCTCGCGGGACTGACGATGGGAAACGTCACGGCCCGATGAGCGACCACTGACCCGAATGTACGGACTCGCCCGCCCCTTCCTGTTCGGCCTGGACGCCGAAGCCGCGCACGGCGCCGCGCTCAGCGCGCTGGAAGTGGCCTATCGCACCGGCACGAGCGCGCTGCTTTCGCGGCGCCCGACGCCATTGCCGACGCGCGCGTTCGGACTGACGTTTCCCAATCCGGTCGGCCTGGCCGCCGGCCTGGACAAGAACGGCGCGCACATCGACGCATTGATGGCGCTGGGCTTCGGTTTCGTCGAAATCGGCACGGTCACGCCGCGCGCGCAGGAAGGCAATCCGAAGCCGCGCATGTTCCGGCTGCCGGATCAAAAAGCCGTCATCAATCGACTGGGTTTCAACAACGGCGGCGTCGACGCGCTGGTGCGCAACGTCGAACGCGCCAGGCGCCGCCACGGCCTGCTCGGCATCAACATCGGCAAGAACAAGGACACGCCCAACGATTCGGCCGAGGACGACTATCTGTTCTGCCTCGAACGCGTGTACCCGATCGCCGACTACGTGACGGTCAACATCTCCTCGCCCAACACCGCGGGCCTGCGGGAGCTGCAGGAAGAACAGGCGTTGCGCCGCCTCGTGGGCACGTTGCGCGAGGCGCAGGAACGTCTCGCGTCGGTGCACGGTCGCCGCGTGCCGATGCTGGTGAAGATCGCGCCGGACCTGACCGACAACGACGTCGAAGCCGCAGCGCGCGTGCTGGGCGACCTGCACGTGGATGGCGTGATCGCCACCAATACCACCATCTCGCGCGTGGGCATCGAGGGCTCGCCGCTGGCGAACGAAACCGGGGGACTGTCCGGCAAGCCGCTGCTCGGCCAGGCGACTGCCGTGCTGCGCATGATGCGCACGCGCCTTCCCGAATCGATTCCAATGATCGGCGTGGGCGGCATCCTGTCCGGCGCCGATGCCGCGGCGAAAATGGCCGCAGGCGCGACGCTGGTGCAGTGCTACACCGGCCTGGTCTACCGCGGGCCGGCGCTGATCAACGAATGCGTGGAGGCCATGCGCCGCCGCAAGGAAGCCCCGAGCCGCGGCAACATGCCGCCGATCGTATGAGCCCCTTTCCGTCTTTCGCGCCCCTGCGGAATGACGCTGTTGAGTGAAATGACAGATTCGATCCGCCTCTTCCGCAACGCACCGCTGCAATCGCGCAACACCTTCGGCGTCGCCGCGACCGCGCCGCTGCTGGCGGAAGTCGCCGACGCCGATGCCCTGACCCAGCTGTTCGCGCGCGACGAATTCGCCGGCCGCGCGCCGCTGGTGCTTGGCGGCGGCAGCAACCTGCTGTTCGCGGGCGATCCGGACGTTCCGCTGCTCGCACTGACTGGCCAGAACATTCGCGTGATCCGCGATGAAGGCGACGTTGCGATCGTGCGCGCAGATGCCGGCGTCGAGTGGCACGGTTTCGTACAGCGCATGCTGGGTGAAGGCTTCGCCGGACTCGAAAACCTTTCGCTGATCCCGGGCACGGTGGGCGCTGCCCCCATCCAGAACATCGGCGCCTACGGCGTCGAGGTGCGCGAGTTCGTGCACGCGGTGGAATGCTTCGAGCCGGCGACCGGCAAGGTGCACCGCATCGATGCCGCGCAGTGCGCGTTCGCCTATCGAGACAGCGTCTTCAAGCACGAGCCCGACCGCTACATCGTCACCGCCGTCGAATTCGCACTGCCGCGCACGCCGGCGCTGAAGCTCGACTACGCGGGCATCGGCGACGAACTCACCGCGATGGGCATCACGAATCCGACGCCGCGCGACGTTGCGCAGGCGGTCATCGCGATCCGGCGCAGCAAGCTGCCGGACCCGGCGGTGCTCGGCAACGCGGGCAGCTTCTTCAAGAACCCCATTGTGCCGCTTGCGCAGGCCGAGGCGTTGCATGCGCAAAACCCGGCAATGCCGGTGTTCCGCGGCAAGGACGACCACACGCGCAAACTCTCCGCGGCCTGGTTCATCGACAATTGCGGATGGAAGGGCCATCGCGACGGCGATGCCGGCATCGCGCCGACCCACGCGCTGGTGCTGGTGAACCACGGCAGCGCGAGCGGCCAGGAACTGCTGTCACTGGCGCGACGCGTCGCCGACTCGGTGCGCGCGCGCTTTGCGGTATCCATCGAACCCGAACCGCGCATCGTCGGCGCGAGCTGGTAAGGAGCGTTTCACGGTGAGCGAAGCCCTGCCCCATCCGCTTCGCGCCGCGGGTTTCATGCTGGCCAGCACGTTGTGCTTCGGTGTGATGGCCATTGCGATCCGCCTGGCGTCGCATTCGCTCAACACGATGGAAATCGCGTTCTTCCGCAATTTCTTCGGCCTGCTGACCGTGCTGCCGCTGGTGATGCGCATGGACCCGGCATCGCTGCGCACGACGCAGCTGCCGCGCTACTTCGTGCGCTGCTTCATCGGCATCTTCTCGATGCTGTGCGGCTTCTGGGCCATCGGCCACCTGCCGCTGGCGCAGGCGATCTCGCTGTCGTATTCCTCGCCTGTGTTCGTGACGATCCTCGCCGCCTTGATGCTGGGCGAACGGGTACGCGGCCGGCGCTGGGCCGCGGTGGCCGCAGGCTTCATCGGCGTGCTGGTGATCGTGCGACCGTTCTCGCACGAATTCACCGTCGGCACGCTCATCGCGCTGGCCGCCGCCGTGCTGAGCGCGGTCGTCGCGATCCAGATCAAGCAACTCGCGCGCGTCGACGCCGCCAACACCATCGTGCTCTACACGTACCTGTTCTGGGTGCCGATCTCATTCGTGCCTGCGCTGTTCGTGTGGGAATGGCCGCAGGGAATCGCCTGGCTCTGGGTGGTCGGCGCAGGCCTGTTCGGCACGGGTGGACAGGTGCTGTGGACGCACGCGCTCAAGCTGGGCGAAGTCTCGGCGCTGACGCCGATCAGCTTCATCCAGTTGCCGCTGGTGGCACTGGTGGGCTGGCTCTGGTTCAACGAAAGCGTCGACGTATACACCTGGGTCGGCGCCGGCATCATCCTCGCCGCCAATGCCTACATCGCCCATCGCGAAGCAGTGCTGCTGCGCAGGCATGCAACGACGGCGCCGGTCGAGGCCGCCAAGCCCGGCGAGTAAGCGTCCGCGTCAGTCTGCGGCGAAGCGGCGACGCCACGGCCGCCCCTGCACCCGATATACCGACAGATACACCGCCACAACCCAGGCCATCGCGACCGACCAACCCGCCAGGATGTCGGACGGGTAATGCACGCCCAGGTACACGCGCGACAGGCCAACCAGCACAACGAACGGCGCCATCACCGCCAGCACCGGCCAGCGCCAGCGCGTGTGCCAGGCCAGCATCACGAGCACGCACGCAAGCGTCATCGAGCCCATCGCGTGTCCGCTGGGGAAGCTGTAGGTGGTTTCCGGCGCGATGGATTCCCACAACGAGGGCCGGTCGCGCGCGAAGAACAGCTTCACGCCGATGTTCAGCAAGGCCGAGCCGCCCAGCGCGATCGCCGCGAACACCGCCTCGCGGTATTTGCGAATCACGGCCAGCACCACGACTAACGCGATGTCGAACGGCACCACGCCCCATGCGTAGCCGACCTTCGACATGAACACGAAGAAATCGTCGAAGCCCTGTCGCGCCATTGCGTGCGCGAACATCAGGATCGGTTCGTCGAAGGCGATCGCCTCCTGCTCGTGGATCTCGTCGGCCAGTTCACCGAACACCCAAAGCGGCAGCAGCAAGCCGGCGAAGACGAAGGCCAGCAGCAGGCCGTGACGACGCAGCAGGTCCGCGCCGTAGCGCAGGACGCTCGCGGATTCGCTCCCGCCGGATTCAGCCGCCACGCGCGGCATCGACTCCGTACTTGCGTTCGACGTACTGGTCGATCAGCGCCACGAACTCGCGCGCGATGTTCTCGCCGCGCAGGGTCACGGTCTTCTCGCCATCCTCGAACACCGGCGCCGACGGCGCTTCGCCGGTACCCGGTAGCGAAATGCCGATGTTGGCGTGGCGCGACTCACCGGGGCCGTTCACGACGCAGCCCATCACGGCGAGCGTCAGGTTCTCCGCGCCCGGGTGGCTGATCTTCCATTCGGGCATCTTCGCGCGCACGTGTTCCTGCACGGTCTTCGCCAGTTCCTGGAAGAAGGTGCTGGTGGTGCGGCCGCAACCCGGGCACGCGGTGACCATCGGCGTGAACGCGCGCAGGCCCATCGTCTGCAGCAGTTCCTGCGCGACGATGACTTCGTTCGTGCGCGACTGGCCGGGCTCGGGCGTGAGCGAGATGCGGATCGTGTCGCCGATGCCTTCCTGCATCAGGATCGCAAGCGCCGCGCTGGACGCGACGATGCCCTTGCTTCCGATGCCGGCTTCGGTGAGGCCCAGGTGCAGCGCGTAATCGCCGCGACGGGCGAGTTCGCGATACACCGCAACCAGTTCCTGCACGCCGCTGACCTTCGCGCTGAGCACGATGCGTTCGCGCGGCAGGCCGATCTCCTCCGCGCGCGCCGCAGAATCCAGCGCCGAACGGATCAGCGCCTCGCGCAGCACTTCGGCCGCTTCGCGCGGTTCGGCGAGCTTGTGGTTTTCGTCCATCAGCTGCGCGGCGAGCGCCTGGTCGAGCGAGCCCCAGTTCGCGCCGATGCGCACCGGCTTGCCGTGCTTGATCGCCAGCTCGATCAGTGTGGCGAACTGGCTGTCCTTCCTCTTGCCGAAGCCGACGTTGCCCGGGTTGATGCGGTACTTCGCCAGCGCCTCGGCGCAGGCCGGCTCGGCGGTGAGCAGCTGATGGCCGTTGTAGTGGAAGTCGCCGATGATCGGCACCTCCACGCCCATCATCGCCAGCTTGTCGACGATGCGCGGCACGGCGGCGGCGGCTTCGACCGTGTTGACGGTGACGCGGACCATTTCCGAGCCGGCGCGCCAGAGTTCGGCGACCTGCTTCGTCGTGGAGGCGACATCGGCCGTGTCGGTGTTGGTCATCGACTGCACGACGACCGGATGGCCGCCGCCGACGTCGACGCCGCCGATGCGTACCGCGGTCGTCAGGCGGCGCGGCAGGGGTCCGAAACCGGGGTGCGCGCAGGGCGCCTGGGCATGCGAATTCATCCGCTTATTGTAGGCCAGGCCGGCGTCGCGGCCGCGCGCCTTCCCGCCGCGCCTTCACACCCCGCGATCACGTGACCCGCGCCCCCGCGTGCGGTACCGTGGCCGGCCATCGCAGCTCCCCCGCCATGCGCGACTTTCCCGACGACAACCGCCCCGACACGGTACTCACGCCCAGCCAGCTGAACACGCTGGCGCGCGACCTGCTGGAAGGCGCGTTCCCGTCGATCTGGGTCGAGGGCGAATTGGGCAACGTCTCGCGCCCGTCGTCCGGGCACCTGTATTTCACGATCAAGGATGCGCGCGCCCAGGTGCGCTGCGCGATGTTCCGCCCCAAGAGCAGCTGGCTGAAGTTCCAGCCGCGCGAAGGGCTGCGCGTGCTGGGTCGCGGTCGCCTGACGCTGTACGAAGCGCGCGGCGAGTACCAGATGGTGTTCGACCACCTGGAGGAAGCCGGCGAAGGCGCCCTGCGCCGTGCGTTCGATGAACTCAAGGCCCGGCTTGCCGACGAAGGCCTGTTCGATGCCGAACGCAAGCGGCCGCTCCCGCGCTTCGCCCGCCGCATCGGCGTGATCACCTCGCCCAGCGGCGCGGCCGTGCGCGACGTGCTGAGCGTGCTGTCGCGACGCTTCCCGCTGGTGGAAGCCGATGTCCTGCCAGTGCCCGTGCAGGGCGAAGGCGCGGCGGCGCAGATCACCGCGATGCTGCAAAAGGCCATCGCCGCACAGCGCTACGACGTGATCGTGCTGGCACGCGGTGGCGGCTCGCTTGAAGACCTGTGGGCGTTCAACGACGAGCGGCTGGCGCGCGCGATCGCCGCATCGCCGGTGCCGATCGTGTCCGCCGTGGGCCACGAAACCGACTTCAGCCTCAGCGATTTCGCCGCCGACGTGCGCGCGCCGACGCCGTCGGTCGCCGCCGAACTGCTGGCGCCCAATCGCGAAGACCTGCTGCATCGCCTGCGCGTACTCGACGCACGCCTGCGCAACCTGCAGATGCAGCGCCTGCGCCAGGCGATGCAGCGCGCCGACCGCGCCGCGCTTCGCCTCAACGCACTGCGTCCGCGTGCGCGGCTGGACATGTTGCGCCGTCGCCAGGTCGATGCATTGCGACGCCTCGACGCGGCATGGAAGCAGCGCATGGAACGCGAGCGCGCTCACCTCCGCCATGCCGATGCCGTGCTGCGCGCCGCACATCCGGGCCGCCGCATCGCCCGCCTGCGCGAGCGGCTGGCGGCCATCGCGCAACGACCGCAGTCGGCCATCGTGCGTCGGCTATCGAAGGAAGCACTGCACCTGCGCGGACTGGCGCGCTCGCTTGAAGCGGTGAGCCCGCTGGCGACGGTCGCGCGCGGCTATTCGATCCTGCGCCACGAAGACGGCCGCATCGTGCGCAGCGTGCTCGACGCCGCGCCCGGGGATCGCCTGTCGGCGCGATTGTCAGACGGCGAACTCGCGGTGCGCGTGGAATCGCACGACGGCGAGGCGTAAGCCCTGATCGCACGCTAACGTCCGCTGCCCTACCCTTGCTCCTTTCCGGGAGTCGATCATGGCGAAGGACAAGAAGAAGACGCGGGCCGGCAAGGGCCTGAAGTCCAGCTATCCCTACTACCTCGCCAACCGTCCGGTCCCGGCCAACACCGACCTCGACGTGCTCGACAAGTACAGCGGCCAGCGCGCCACGCGCGTGGCGCAGGCGGACGGCGCGGCCGTGCGCAAGGCCATCGTCGCCGGTTACCAGGCGCGCGAAGCGGTGGCGGCGTTCCCGCCCGATGCGCGCCGAGACGTACTCGAACACTGCGTGCAGAGGTTCACGCAGCGCTTCGACGAACTCGCGCTCGCGTTGTGCATCGAAGCCGGCAAGCCCATCCGCGACGCGCGCGGCGAAGTCACGCGCCTGATCGACACCTTCCGCATCGCCGCCGGCGAAGCCACGCGCATCGGCGGCGAGGTGATCGAAATGCAGATCTCCCCGCGCACGCGCGGCTATCGCGGCATGGTCAAGCGCGTGCCGATCGGGCTGTGCGGCTTCATTACGCCGTTCAACTTCCCGCTGAACCTGGTCGCGCACAAGGTCGCGCCGGCGATTGCCGCGGGCTGTCCGTTCGTGCTGAAACCGTCGGAAAAGACGCCGATCGGCGCGCTGATCATCGGCGAAGTATTGGCCGAAACCGATCTTCCAAAGGGCGCGTTCTCCATCCTGGCGTGCAGCAACGACGATGCCGCGCAACTGGTCGAAGACGAACGCGTCGCGCTGTTGAGTTTCACCGGCGGGCTCGTCGGCTGGGACCTGAAGGCGCGCGCCGGACGCAAGAAGGTGACGTTGGAACTGGGCGGCAATGCGGCCTGCATCATCGACGACGAGCCCGGCGCATCGCTGGACCACATCGTCGAGCGCCTCGTGTTCGGTGCGTACTACCAGAGCGGCCAGAGCTGCATCAGCGTGCAGCGCATCTACGCGCATGCCGCGGTCTACGACAAGCTGCGCAAGAAGCTGAAGGCCGCGGTGGCGAAGCTGCGCATGGGCGATCCGCGCGAGGAATCGACCTTCATCGGCCCGATGATCGACGAGAAAGCGGCGCAGCGCGTGGAAGCGTGGATCGCCGCCGCGCGCAAGGGCGGCGCGAAGCGGCTGGCCGGCGGAGATCGCGACGGCAACATGGTGCCGGCGACGCTGATGGAGAACGTGCCGCACGACGCCGACCTGTATCGCAAGGAAGCGTTCGCGCCGGTGGCATTGATGGAACCGTTCGACGATTTCGAACAGGCGCTCGACAAGGTCAACGACAGCGACTTCGGCCTGCAGGCCGGCGTGTTCACCGGCCGCCTCGAACATGCGATGAGTGCGTGGGACCGGCTGGAAGTCGGCGGCGTGATCGTCGGCGACGTGCCGAGTTTCCGCGTCGACAACATGCCCTACGGCGGCGTGAAGCACTCCGGCCTGGGCCGCGAAGGCGTGCGTTGCGCGATCGAGGACATGACCGAGCAGCGACTGCTGGTGATCCGCGACCCGGTGGGGTGAACCTCCTGCGCCGGAACCTCAACCCCGTTCCGGACACACACGCGTTTGCCATCGGCGACCCAACCACGGAGCTCGCCGATGAACCGCACCGCCCTTGCCCCCATGCTGCTGTGCGCCGCGGTCGTCGCGGCGCTGGCCGGCTGCCGCTGTACCTCCGAACCCGTCGAACAGGCCGCAGCCCGGGCCGATGCCAAACGCGAACATGCCGCCCGAGAGCAGGCCGCCCGGAAGCAGGCCGCCCGGGAGCAGGCGAAAGTCGCTGCCGCCGCCGATTCCGCCGCGGAATACCAGGCTGCACCGACCCTGGATCGCATCGAAGTGAGTGGGAGCCGGCTACGTCAGTCGTACGCCCGTGCTCCGGCCGCGCCGTCGCCACCTCCGCCCCCGGCACGGGTGATGGGGCTCATGCCGCAGACCTGGCCGCAGCCGGCCAACACCGAGAAGTACGCCGAGCGCACCGACAACCCCGTGCAGCGCGCCGCCGAACAACCGGTGTCGACCTTCTCCATCGACGTCGACACCGGCAGCTACGCGAACGTGCGGCGCATGTTGAACGACGGCGTGCGGCCGCCCAGCGATGCCGTTCGCGCCGAGGAGTTCATCAACTACTTCGACTACGGCCACCCCGCGCCGGCCTCGCGCGAGACGCCGTTCCGCGTCACCACCGAGCTGGCGACCGCGCCGTGGAATCCGCAGCGCCAGGTGCTGATGATCGGCATCAAGGGCTATGACGTCCCGAAGGCGACGCTCGCGCCGGCCAACCTCGTCTTCCTCATCGACACCTCCGGATCGATGGACGAGCCCGACAAACTCCCGCTGGTGAAGCAGGCGCTGCGTCAGCTGGTGCCGCAGCTGCGCGCTCAGGACCGCGTGTCGATGGTCGTCTACGCCGGCAGCGCCGGGCTCGTGCTCCCGCCGACGCCGGGCGATCGTCATGGCGAAATTCTCGCCGCACTCGACCGGCTCGATGCCGGCGGCAGCACGAATGGCGGCGAAGGCATCGCGCTTGCCTACTCGATGGCGAAGCAGGCGTATATCGAAGGCGGCGCGAACCGCGTGATACTCGCCACCGACGGCGACTTCAATGTCGGTACGGTCGATCAGAACGCGCTGGAAACAATGGTCGCCGACCAGCGCAAGAGCGGCATCGCACTGACCACGCTCGGCTTCGGCACAGGCAATTACAACGACCAGATGGCCGAGCGGCTGGCCGATGTCGGCGACGGCAACCACGCCTACATCGACAGCGTTCGCGAAGCGCGCAAGGTGCTGGTGCAGCAGATGGGCGGCACGCTGCTGACGATCGCGCGCGACGTGAAGATCCAGGTCGAATTCAACCCGGCGCAGGTCGCCGAGTACCGGTTGATCGGCTACGAGAACCGCATCCTGCAGCGCGAGGACTTCGCCAATGACAAGGTCGACGCGGGCGACATCGGTGCGGGTCATCAGGTCACCGCGCTGTACGAGATCACGCCGACCGGCTCGTCCGCGCAGCGCATCGCGCCGCTGCGTTATGGCGCGAACGCGACGAAGCCAGACATCGCGGTCGGAAACGAACTCGCGCACCTGCGCCTGCGCTACAAGCTTCCGGGGCAGGATACGAGCAAGCTGATCGAGACGCCGGTCCTCGCCTCGCAGCTCACGCGCACGCCGGGCGAATCGCTCCGCTTCGCCAGTGCCGTCGCCGGTTTCGCCGATGCATTGCGCGGCGGCGAACGCATGGACGGCTGGGGCTGGGACGCGATGATCACCACTGCCCGCAATGCACGTGGCGACGATCCGCGCGGCGAACGCGCGGAGATGATCCAGTTGATGGATGCGGCGCGACAGCAGGCGGGCCCGGACGAACGCGTCGGCGTGCGCAGGTAATTCGCGTTGCTTCGTGAAGGGAAGGCGCGCCGGTCACGGCGCGCCGACTGGTCAGCCGGTGACGGCCAACCTCAGCGGCACGACGTTCGTACGCTCGGCGGGATAGCCGAACAGATATCCCTGGCCGTACGTACAGCCCAGCTCGCGCAGCGTCGCGCGCTGGGCTTCGTTTTCAACGCCTTCGCCGATGGTGTGGATGCCCAGCGTGCCGGCCAGCGCCTGGATCGCGCGCACCACTGCCACGCTTTCCGGCTGCGTGTCGCCAACCAGGCCTGCGACGAAGCTCTGGTCGATCTTCAGGCATTCGATCGGGAATCGGTGCAGGTACGACAGCGCCGAGAAACCGGTACCGAAATCGTCCAGCTGCGCCAGCACGCCGTGGCTGCGCAGCGTGCGCAGCATGCGCAGCGCGCGCGGCACGTCGTCGAGCAGCGCGACTTCAGTAATTTCGATGCGCAGGCGATGCGGATCCGCGCCGGCCTGGTCGATCATGCGAAGCAGGCGATCGGCGAAGTCGGACGAGCGGAAATGCCGCGGCGACACGTTGACCGAGATGTAGCCTTCGCCACCGCGCGCGAGTTCGTCCATCACCTGTCGATACAGGATCCAGTCGACCTCTTCGATCAGCCCGCTGTCCGCGCCCACGCCGATGAACTCGCCCGGCGTGAGCAGGCCGCGGCGCTCGTGGCGCCAGCGCAGCAGCGCTTCGTGGCCGATCACGCGCTGGTCGTCCAGGCGCACGATCGGCTGGTAGAACGCGACGAAACCATCACCGTTGATGGCGCGGCGCAGGTCGGCTTCAAGGTCGAGGATGCGCACCGCTTCCTCGCGCATCGCTTCGTCGAACACGGCGCAGCGGTCGCGGCCGGACGACTTGGCGCGATACATCGCGGCGTCCGCGTCGCGCAGCAGTTCGGCGCCGGTGCGATAGCGCGGATGCCACAGCGCGATGCCCAGGCTCGCCGACGGGAAGACTTCGCGGCCGGCGATCCAGCACGGCTCGCCCAGTGCACGCAGCACTCGCTGCGCGAGTTCCTCGGCGACCTGCGGGCCGTCGATGTCCTCGATCAGGATCGCGTATTCGTCGCCACCCAGTCTCGCGACCGTGTCGCCGGTGCGCACGGCATCGACGATGCGGCGGCCGGTTTCGATCAGCAGTTCATCGCCCGCCGAATGGCCGACGGAATCGTTGACCAGCTTGAAGCGGTCCAGGTCGAGGAACAGCACCGCGAACGTCCGCTGCGGCTCGCTCTGCGCGCGTGCGATGGCGTGCGAGAGGCGATCCAGCAGCTGGCTGCGGTTCGGCAACCCGGTGAGCGCGTCGTGCGTGGCCTGGTGCGTGAGCTGCTGCTCGACGCGCAGTCGCTCGCCGATCTGCGAGAGCAATTCCGCGTTCGCCTGCGCGAGTTCGCGCGTGCGCGATTCGACGCGTTGTTCGAGTTCCGCGTGCGCGGACACGAGGCGATCCTGCGACTGCTTGCGCGCCAGGCCAATCGAAATGTGGTGCGCGACGAACGTCAGCAGTTCCTGGTCGCGCACGCTGAAGCTGATCGCCGGCGAGTAGCTCTGCACGGTGATCACGCCGACCACCGACTCGTTGCGGAACAGCGGCACGCCGAGCCAGCAGTGCGCCAGCGAACCGCGGCTGCGCACCAGCCCCTGCGACTCCAGCGCGGCGATGCGCTTGCGGTCGGCCAGCAGCGGACGACCGCGCGCGATCACGTACTCGGTCAGGCCCGAGGTGAGATTGCGCGTCACGCGAACGGCGTCGCGTTCGTCGATGGAGTACGGGAATTCCAGCCGCTCGCCGTCTTCGGTAAGCAACGCGATGTAGAAGTTGCGCGCGTACAGCAGGTCGCTGACGACGTCGTGCACCTGCGTGTAGAAGCGCTCCAGAGTCTCGGAGGTGATCGAAAGCTCGGCGATGCGGAACAAAGCGCGCTGCAGGCGTTCGGCGCGCTGGCGCTCGATGATCTCGGCCTGAAGGTCGCGGTTGCTCAGCTGCAGCGCCTGCGTGCGTTCCTCGACGCGGCGTTCGAGTTCCTCGCGCGCATGGAAGCGGTCCAGCGCGGTAAGGATGTGCTGGGCGACGAACGCGAGCAGCGCGCGTTCCTCTTCGCCGTAGACGTCCGGACGGTCGTAGCTCTGCACGACGATCGCGCCGCAGATGCGATCGTCGCGACGCATCGGCACGCCCAGCCAGTCCTCGCTGTCCGGTCCGTGCTGGATATCGCGCGGCACACCAAGGCGTTCGCGGATCTGCTCGGACGGCCCTTGAAGCGGCTCGCCGTGGCGCAGCAGCGCGACCGTCACCGAGTTGGGCATCTCGTCGACCGGGATGTCGCGCTCGGGTTCGGCGACGTAGGTATCGCGCTGGTCGGCGAAGTACAGGAAGCGCATCGAGTCGCGCACATCGTCGTACAGCACGATGTACAGGTTCGCCGCGTACATCAGGCCGGCGACGACGGTGTGGATCCGGCGCAGCATGTCGGCCAGTTCCAGGTCGGAACCGGCGAGGTCGGCGATTTCGAACAACGCCTGCTGCAGGCGTTCGGATTTCTCCAGCGACTCGGCCCGGGCCAGCGTGCGCAGCGCGACCAGGTGCGCGCCGATAACGATGCGGGCCAGGTCCAGCCACATCTGCCGGGCTTCGGCCGGCATCGGCGTCGGCAACTGGGCCGCAAGACCGACGCGCACGCCCTCGGAGGTGGTCCAGCTGGACTCGATGCGCTGGGAATGCAGCGTCAGCGGCTCGCGGGTCAGCAGCGACTCGGCGCGGTGCGCCAGCGAGGAACTGGCGCCCAGCGAGGCCGAACCGGCCACGCCACCATAGCTGTCGCGCCACAGCACGGCGACTTCCGACCCGGCCGGCAGGGCTTCCTGCAGCGTGTCCGCAAGCGCGTCGCGCCCGTGACGGGCGTCGACAATTCTCACGGCCTTGGGCCTGGTGCGAGTGGACACAGCGGAAGGAACCCCTGGGCGGACGGGGCAGGATAACGCGGCAATTCGCCCGCGTGCTCAACCCCTTCCGGAACTGCGACCCGTTCGTCTGAATATGAACCTCGCGATCCGGGCACCCGCCGGCCTCGGCCACGAAGCGTGCGACTTCACGCCGGCGCCATCACCCCGTACGCTGCCGCGCATGAATGCGGGTGCGGACACCGACGATGATGTGCTGATGCTGGCCTGGGCGGCCGGCGACGCCGCGTCGTTCGAGCTGCTCTACGCGCGCCATCGCGGCTCGCTGTACCGGTTCCTGCTGCGACAGTTGCGCGACCCCGCGCTGGCCGACGAGTTCTTCCAGGACGTGTGGCAGCGCGTGATCGCCGCGCGCCAGGGCTGGAAACCCGAGGCCGCGTTCAGGACCTGGCTGTTCCGCATCGCCCACAATCGCCTGAACGATTACTGGCGCGGCCTCAAGCACCGCCCGGCCGCACCCGAGGACGCCGACGAGCGCGCCGAGCGCGTTCCGGACCCGAGCAGCCCGGAGCGCGAGCTGTCCGAATTCGAACAGCGCCGCCGCCTGCAGCTGGCGATCGAGGAACTCCCCGACGAGCAGCGCGAAGTCGTGCTGCTGCGCCTGGAGCAGGAACTGAGCCTGGAGGAGATCGGCGCGATCACCGGCGCCGGCCGGGAAACCGTCAAGTCGCGGCTTCGCTATGCGATGGAAAAGCTGCGCGCGAGATTGAACGAATGAACCGCTTCGACGACGAACCGCTGAGCCCGGAAGAACGCGCGCTGGCCGACCGCCTGGCGCGGCTCGGCCCGCACGACGGCCCGTCGCCGGCGCTGGACGCGAAGATCCTCGCCGCCGCCCACGCCGCCGCGGCCCCGCCGCAGAGACGCCGTGGCCGCTGGCTGGGCCTGGCCGCCATTCCGGGTGGCCTGATCACCGGCGCCGGCATGGCCGCCGCGCTGGTGCTGGTCATCGGCACGGTCTGGCAACTGCGGCCGGCCGATCCGGCGCCGCAACCGGCGCGCAGCGAGGGTGACGCCGCCACCGTCAGCGCGGAAATCATCGAGCGACGCCAGCAGGTCATCGCTCCGCCACCGCCTCCGCCGGCGGCCGAGGCGCCCGCACCCGCCAGGACGCTGAACCCGCCGCGCGCGGATCGTGGCGCGTCGGTGGCGCAGCGGAAGATGGCGCCTGCCGAGGCCCCGGCAATCTCGCCGGACGAAGCGTCGATGGGCATCCTGTCCCGTCCCGGGACGGTCGGACCCGACGAACAGCCCCTCGCCTTCCGTGAGGTCGCCGCCGATGCGCCTGCCGCGGATTCCTTCACCGCACCCGCGCCTGCCGCGGCGCCTCCGCCGCCGGCCCAGGTGCAGGCGTACTCGGACGCCCAGCGAAGCGAAGCGTTTGAACAGGCCCGCGCCCGCCAGCAGCGCAGCGACGATCAGGCAGTCAGTGCCAAGCGCGCCGCGATGGCGGCGGTGGCCGCTCCCGCTGCCGCGCCCCCTCCTGCGGCGGCGCCGGAGACCGCACCGTCCGACGCCGGCCAGCAGACGACGCTGGATCGCATCGAAGTCACCGGCAGTCGCATCAGGTCGGGGGATCTGCTCGCCGACACGCCCGTTTCCGAAGACGCCCGCCTCGACCCCGCCGCCTGGCTCGAACGCGTTCGCGAACGCCGCGACGCCGGCGATCTGGACGACGCACGCGAAAGCCTCGCGCTGTTCCGCAAGGCGCACCCGCGCGTGCGCCTGCCAGACGACCTGCGCGCGCTCGCCAACCCCGCCACGCCCGCCACGAAGCGATGAGCAGCACCCTGGCCGGCCCGACCTCGCAACTGCTCGAGGTCAAGCACAGCCGTTTCCTGGTGAATGCCGCGCCGGTCGAATCGCCCGAAGAGGCGCTGGCCTTCGTCGCGCGCGTCGGAGATCCGGCCGCTACCCATAACTGCTGGGCGTACCGCATCGGCAGCGAATACCGCTTCAACGATGACGGCGAACCTGCCGGCACGGCCGGTCGCCCGATCCTCGCCGCCATCGACGGCCAGGGCCTGGATCGCGTCGTCGCGGTCGTGACGCGCTGGTTCGGCGGCATCAAGCTCGGCGCAGGCGGGCTGGTGCGTGCCTACGGCGGCAGCGCGGCCGAATGCATGCGCATCGCCCCGCGCCGCGCGCTGGTCGTGTTCGCCGAATTCGCCCTTGCCTACCCATTCGCCGAAACCGGTACGGTGCATGCACTGGTCGCACAGTCCGGCGCCGAGAAACTCGACGAACGCTTCGACGCCGACGGCGCCCGCCTGCATGTGCGCCTTCCGGCCAATGGCGTGGATGCCTTGAAAGCACGCCTGCGCGACGCCACCCGTGATCGGGTGCGTTTCTCCGACGTCTGAGTCGTTATCCCGCCCAGGCACAACCGCGGAAACTTCCGACACTCCCGCGCGGTCCGTTCCGCGTTCGCATTTCCGCCGCCGCATCCATACTGGCCATCCGATGACCGACGCCTCTCCCGCCAAAGCCCCGATCGGCAGCCTGCGTACGCTTTGGCCGTTCGTGCGCCGCCACCGCACGCTCTTCATCGCGTGGCTCGTCGCACTGGCAGCCTCCAGCGCGGCCACGCTCAGCCTGCCGGTCGCGGTGCGGACGATGATCGACCAGGGCTTCGCGCAGGGCGGCGGCGCGGCCATCGACCGGGCGTTCCTGCTGCTGTTCGCCGTTGCCGTGGCGCTCGCGCTGGCCACCGCGGCTCGCTTCTTCTTCGTCTCGTTGCTGGGCGAACGCGTGGTCGCCGATCTGCGCGAACGCCTCTACTCGCACCTCATCGCGCTCGATGCCGGTTTCCACGACCGCAACCGCAGCGGCGAACTTGTCTCGCGCCTCACCGCCGACGCCGAACTGCTGCGCAGCGTGGTTGGTTCGAGCATGTCGGTCGCACTGCGAAGCCTCGTCACCGTGGTCGGCAGCCTGGCGATGCTGTTCGTCACCGCGCCGCGGCTGGCCGCGTTCGCGCTGGTTGGGATCCCGTTGGCGGTACTGCCGATCGTCGTCGGCGGACGGCGCCTGAAGAAGATGTCGCGCGTCAGCCAGGACCGCGTCGCCGACGCCAACACGCTGGCCAACGAAACCCTCGGCGCGATCCGAACCGTGCAGGCGCACGCGCGCGAACCGTACGAGCGCGCCCGCTTCGGCGCCGCGCTGACGGAATCGGTCAATACCGCGCGACGCCGCATCCAGGCGCAGTCGTGGGTTACCGCGATCGCCATCGTGCTGATCTTCGGTGCCATCACGCTGGTGCTGTGGTCGGGCGCGCACGACGTCGTGTCCAACCGCATGAGCGCCGGCACGCTCGGCCAGTTCATGCTCTACGCGATGATCGGCGGAGGCTCGGTCGGCGCACTCGCGGAAGTCTGGAACGAACTCCAGCGCGCCGCCGGCGGCATGGGGCGCATCAGCGAATTGCTGGTCGAAACCGCGGCGGTGGAGTCGCCCGCGCATCCCGTTGCCCTGCCGAAGCCGGTGCGCGGCGAATTGGCGTTCGACCGCGTGAGCTTCCATTACCCGCTGCGCCCCGACGCGCCGGCACTGGAAGAGTTCGACCTTCGCGTGCAACCCGGCGAGACGGTCGCTCTCGTGGGTCCGTCGGGCGCCGGCAAGAGCACCGTGTTCTCGATGCTGCTGCGCTTCCACGATCCGCAATCTGGCGCGGTGCGCGTGGACGGTGCGGATATCCGCCAACTCGACCTGGCCGAGCTGCGTGAATCCATCGCGCTGGTGCCGCAACAGCCGACGATTTTTGCCGCCACCGCGCGCGACAACATCCGCTACGGGCGCCTTGAGGCGACCGACGCCGACATCGAACACGCGGTAAAGGCGGCACACGCATCGGATTTCATCGCGGCCCTGCCGGAGCGCCTGGACACCGAACTCGGCGAGCGCGGCGCGCGTCTGTCCGGCGGCCAGCAGCAGCGCATCGCCATCGCGCGCGCACTGCTGAAGGACGCCCCGATCCTGCTGCTTGACGAAGCCACCAGCGCTTTGGACGCACAAAGCGAACGCGCCGTGCAGCAGGCGCTGGAAACCCTGATGGAAGGCCGCACCACGCTGGTGATCGCGCATCGCCTGGCCACCGTGCTGAAGGCAGACCGCATTGTCGTGATGGACCGCGGCCGCATCATCGCCGAAGGCACGCACGAGCAACTGCTGGCGCAGGGCGGGCTGTATGCGGAGCTGGCGAAGTTGCAGTTCCTGGACTGACAGCCGCAACACAAGGGGACTGTGGTCGAACGCTGGGGCCGCGAAGTTGCTCGGCCCGATTAGCCGCCCGCCCACGCGCGCCCCATCAACGCCCCGAGCTCGAAGTCCCGCGGCAACGTCCCGTACGCATTGCCGTGATCGCCGCCTATGCGCGTGCTGCAGAACGCTGCCGCCATCGGGCTGCCGTTGCGTAGCAGCAGGCTTGCCTGCAGCGCCAGTGCGAGCGCCTCGACCCACCGCCGCGCTTCGACTTCGCCCGGTACCGACTGGCCTTCCAGCAACGGACGCAGTTCGGCGATCTCCGCATCGAGATCCGGATCGAGTTGCAAAGCGGTCTCCAGTTCGGCGAGCAGCGCGCGACCGGTCTGCGGCTCGCGTTGCAGCGCGCGCAGCACGTCCAGGCACTGGATGTTGCCGCTGCCTTCCCAGATCGAATTCAGCGGCGCCTGGCGATACAGCCGCGGCAGCATCGATTCCTCGACGTAGCCCGCGCCGCCCAGGCACTCCTGCGCCTCGTTGACGAAGCCCGGCGCGCGACGGCACACCCAGTACTTCCCCACCGCGGTGGCGACGCGCGCGAACGCGGCTTCCTGCGCGTCGTACGGCGCCCGGTCGACCGCCCGCGCAACCCGCATCGCCAGCACGATCGCCGCTTCGGCCTCGATCGCCAGGTCCGCCAGCACGTTGCGCATCAGCGCGTGGTCGCTCAGTCGCTTGCCGAAGGTGGTCCGGTGATGCGTGTGATGCATCGCCTGCGCCAGCGCCATGTGCATTTCCGCGGCGGCGCCGAGCATGCAGTCCAGGCGCGTGAGCATCACCATTTCGATGATCGTCGCCACACCCCGGCCTTCATCGCCGATGCGATACGCCCAGGCATCCATGAACTCCACTTCCGACGACGCGTTCGACCAGTCGCCCAGTTTGTCCTTCAGTCGCATCAGCGCGAACGCGTTCTTCTGGCCGTCCGGCGTCCAGCGCGGCAGGAGGAAACAGGTCAAGCCGCCCGTTGCCTGCGCCAGCACCAGGAACGCATCCGACATCGGCGCGGAGAAAAACCACTTGTGCCCGACCAGCTGGTACTCGTGCTCGCCCGACAGTGACGTCGCCATCGTCCTGTTAGAGCGCACGTCGCTGCCGCCCTGCTTCTCGGTCATGCCCATGCCGATCGTGATGCCGAGCTTCTGCTCGCACGCGATGTCGCGCGGATCGTAGAACGGCGACGTCGCCTTGGTTTCCCAGCCCGTGAGCTCCGGCGCGTGGCGCAGCACGGGCACCGCGGCGTGCGTCATCGTCAACGGGCAGCTCGTGCCCGGTTCGACCTGATGGTGCAGATAGCTCAACGCCGCCCGCGCGACGTGCGCGCCCGGACGCGGCTGCGTCCATGACAGTCCCGCTACGCCATGCTCGATCGCCGCCTGCATGATCCGGTGATAGTTCGGATGGAACTCGACCAGGTCGATGCGTTGCCCGAAGCGGTCGTGCGTGCGCAACCTCGGACGATCACGATGCGCGTCGAAGCTGAGCCGGTACAACTCATCGCCCGCGAGTGCACCGTAGGTCGCGAGCGTCTCGGCGAAATCACCACCGCCCTCGCGCACCACGGCTTCGCGCAGTGCGGCGTCGTCCTGCCAGAGATCGCGCGGCGCGAACTCGGGCGGCTGGTTCTCGACGCGATGCGTGGCGAACGGCGGCAGCGGGTCCATCTGCGGCTCCGGCGAGGAGTTGGGTGCGCGGGTCAGGCGCGCGGGATGGATCGATTCTAGGCCCCGTACTGTCGGCTACGCGTTTTCGGCGGCGAGCCGGCCGGGTGCGTTCTGCGTACGTTCCACCAGGGCGGCGAGGAAGGCGGCATCCAGCGGGAACGTCCCCAGCCAGCCGCGTCGCGTGCCGGTCAGCATGCGCAGCATTTGCCCGCGACCGCCCGGAAGGCGCGAAAGCGGGTGGAAGACACGGTCGCGCATCGCCGCCAGGCGGTCGCGCTCGGACTGGAACAGCGGCGTCAGCCAGCGGCTCCAGAAGTGATAGACGCCCAGGTGATCGCGGCGGAGGCGTTCGTAATCGGCGAATGCCTCGTCCAGGCGCGCGTGCGCTCGCAGCGCGTCGCGCAGCGCCAGTGCGTCAGCCAGCGCCATGTTCACGCCCTGCCCCAGCTGCGGGCTCATCGCGTGCGCGGCATCACCCATCAGCACGGTGCGTTCGCGATGCCAGCCACGCTGCACGGTGTCGCGATAGCGCGCCTGCGCGAGTCCCGACGGCACCGCGACGTCGCGCAGGCGTTCGGCGGCCTCGGGCCAGACCGCCGCGACGTCGCCTCGCCAAGCGGCCTCGTCCACGCCGGCAGTCGGCAGTTCGGCGGCGGGGAGGCTCCAGAAGAAGCTCAGGCGCGGCACGGAATCGCCCGGCCGCGTGCCGACCGGCAACATGCCGGCCATTCGACGCGCGCCGACGTAACGCTGGCGCAGTTCGTCCGGGAATTCCCACGCGTCCTGCGCGACCAGGCACCACTGCGCACCCCACGGGTAGGGACGATCGAGCGCCGGCGCGGCGATCGTGCCGCGCAGCAGCGAGGCGGCGCCATCGGCGACGATCACGACATCGAACGCGCCATGCTCGTCACCGTGTTCGTCGCGCAGCACGCCTTGCCCGGCGTCCACGTCGACGATGCGTCGACCGCAATGCACGTGGCGACCTTCGCGCCAGGCTTCGTCCAGCAGGCCGAACAATGCGCCGCGCTGCATGCCCAGGCCGAAGAAGTGCGGCTCCAGTTCGCGGTAGCGCATGTCCATCACCACGCGGCCGGACGTGCTCTCGCCGAACAGCCGGCCGATGCGCGCGCCGTGCGCGAGCGCGTCGTCGAGCAGCCCCAGTTCCCACAGCACCGCCAGCCCGGTGGGCTGGAGCAGGAAATCGGCACCCACCGGGCCGAGCACCGGTGCGCGTTCGAAGACCTCGACGTGGTGGCCGTCGCGCGTGAGCAGCAGCGCCGCGGCCTGTCCCGCGGTGCCGTAACCGACGATGCCGATGCGCAGGGGTGCCCTCACAGTCGCGGCACGGCGTGGTCGAGGCGAAAAAAAGGCCCCGCGTGTGCGGGGCCTTCGAACGCGATGTGGCGTGATTCCCTAAGGGTCACGCGACCACGTTGATGTTGGACGCCTGGGCGCCCTTCGGGCCCTGCGTAAGCTCGTAGCTCACGCGCTGGCCTTCCTGCAGGCTGCGGAAGCCCTTGGCGTTGATTGCGGAGAAGTGCGCGAACACATCTGCGCTGCCATCTTCAGGGGAAATGAACCCGAAGCCCTTGGCGTCGTTGAACCACTTCACGGTGCCGTACTGCATGTCCTTGTCAACCTCATGCTGGATGCGAGTCGCGCACCGACGCGGATGCGATCCGGAGCGCGGGTCGAGTATGCAAAACTGAATGCCGGCTTGACAATCATCTTGTGGCACTGCCGTCCAGCAGGGCCGACAGGAGGCGAGGCAGACCCGACGAAGCCGCGGCCACGTTGTCCAGGACGTCCTGCAGGGTGATGACCTCGTCCGGGTCCGGGCCGGCGCCGGCCGCCCAGTTGGCGACGATGGCCAGGCAGGCGTAATCCAGGCCGAGTTCCCGGGCGAGTCCGGCTTCCGGCATGCCGGTCATGCCGACCAGATCGCAGCCGTCGCGGCGCATGCGGACGATTTCCGCACGGGTTTCCAGGCGCGGCCCCTGGGTGGCGCCGTAGCAGCCGTCGGCGACGAGGGCGACGTCGGCCCGCGTCGCGGCGTCGACCACTGCCTGGCGCAGCGAGCGCGTGTACGGCTCGCCGAAATCCACGTGCAGCACCTCGGTGCCCGGCTCCTCGCAGATCGTCGAGATGCGGCCCCAGGTGTAGTCGATCAGCTGGTCCGGGCACGCCAGCACGCGCGGGCCGAAGCGCTCGGTGATGCCGCCGACGGTGTTCAGCGCGAGCACGCGCGTGGCGCCCAACGCCTGCAACGCGGCCAGGTTGGCGCGGTAGTTGATCTTGTGCGGCGGCAGCGAATGGCCTTCGCCGTGGCGCGCGAGGAAGGCCACGCGATGGCCGCCCAGCGTGCCGACGCGGACCGGCCCGGACAGCGCGCCGTAGTGCGTGACCGGCTGGTGGGTTTCCACGTCCTGCAGGTCGGCCAGCTTGTACAGGCCGGTGCCGCCGATGACGGCCAGCGCGATATCGGTCATCGGTCAGTCCTTCAACGCGTAGATCGCCGGCAGGTTGCGGCCCTGCTCGTGGTAGTCCATGCCGTAGCCGAACACGTAGCGGTCCGGCACGTCGACGCCGACGTAATCCGCGCAGACGCCTTCGACGCAGCGGTCGTGCTTTTTCACCGCCAGCGCGGCGATGCGTACGTCGCGCGCGCCCTGCTCGATGCACCAGTCGCGGATCGCCGCCAGCGTGTGGCCTTCGTCGAGGATGTCGTCGGCGAGCAACACGCGGCGGCCCTTCAACGGCGTGGCCGGACGGTGCTTCCAGACCAGCTCTCCACCCGACGTCTCGCCGCGGTAGCGCGTGGCGTGCAGGTAGTCGAATTCCAGGTCCTGGCCGAGCGCGCCCAGTTCCATCGCCAGCTGCGCGGCGAACGGCAGGCCGCCGTGCATGACGGTCAGGTAGACCGGCACGTCGTCGCTTGTGTAATCGGCCTTGATGTCGCGCGCCATGCGGGCGATCGCCTGCTCCAGCGTGGCGCGATCGAGCAGCAGATCGGAATTGGCCAGTGCCGCGGCCAGGTCGTGCGTGTTCGCCATGGTTTCCATCAAGCCAGTCCTTCCTGCCGGTTGCGGGCTGCGTCGTAGCGGGTGTCGGCCAGCAACCCGTCCCATCCCAGGGCGCCGCGGCCGATCAGGCCCGTGAGTGCCATCGTGTTGAGCTTGCGGCCTTCGACGGCCGCCAGCGATTCCTCCACCAGCTGCGGGTGGCAGACCAGTACCGCGTCGCAGCCGGCGTCGTAGTGCGCGTCGATGCGGCCCTTCACGCCGCCCGCGTGTTCGCCGGCCTTCATGCCGATGTCGTCGCTGAAGACGACGCCGCGGAAATGCAGCTCGCCACGCAGGATCTCCTCGATCCAGCGCTTCGAATACCCCGCCGGCTCGGCCGCCACGGCCGGGTATTTCACGTGCGCCATCATCACCGCGTCGGCCTTGGCTTCGACGCCGGCGACGAACGGGATGAGATCCGACGCGCGCAGCTCGTCGAGCGAACGCGGATCGACGGCTTCACCGAAATGCGTGTCGGCCTGTACCGAACCATGGCCGGGGAAATGCTTGAGCGTCGCCGGCATGCCGGCGCCGTGCATGCCGCGGATGTAGGCGCGGGTGAACTCGGCGACGACCGCCGGGTCCTCGGAGAACGCGCGATTGCCGATGGCGAGGTTGCCGCGGCCCAGGTCCACCACCGGCGCGAAGCTCAGGTCCACGCCGCTGGCGAGGACTTCCTTCGCCATCAGCCACGCGTGTTCTTCGGCGAGCTTGAGCGCGGCGACAGGATCGGCGGCGTAACGACGCCCGAAACCCTCCAGCGGCGGCAGTGCGCTGTAGCCCTCGCGGAAGCGCTGCACGCGGCCGCCTTCCTGGTCCACGCAGACCAGCTGCGGACGCGGCGCGGCGGCGCGGATCGCGGCCGACAATTCGGTGACCTGCGCCTTCGACGCGAAGTTGCGGCTGAACAGGATCACGCCGGCGCAGGCATCGTGCTGCAGCCAGTCGCGCTCCTGCGCGGTGAGTTCGGTGCCGGCGACGCCGATCACGAGCATACGAAAGACTCCGGTGGAAGCGCTGGTTCGAAAAACTCACAGGCCCGCGAAGCGCGCGCGGGCCCGCATTGTCGCGCAGATGCCCGGACGGGGCACCGGGGCGCGTGTGGCTGGCGTGAAGGCGCGCTCAGATCGCATCGCCCGCGGGGTGCTCGTCCGTCGGGCGCGGCTCTGTGGGGCGCGATTCGACGCCCAACCGCTCGAACACCTGCGCGAACACCGCCGGCGTCTGTGCGCCCTGCACCGCCAGACGGCCGTCGAAAACAAACGTCGGCACGGCCTGGATGCCCAGCGCATGCGCCTGCGCGAGTTGCGCGCGGACTTCGGCGATGCCTTCGTCGGAGTGGAGCATCGCCCGCACGCGCGCTTCGGCAAGCCCGCCTTCAGCGCCGGCGTCGATGAGCGTCTGCAGGTCGGCCAGGTTGCGACCTTCGGCGAAATGCGCGCGGAAGAGCGCCTCGCCGACCTTGTCCGCATCGCCTTCGCGACCGGCAAGCCAGATCAGCCGATGGGCCTTCAACGTGCTGACGCGAACCTGGCCGCGTTCGAAATCGAACGGCAGGCCTTCGGCACGACCGGTCGCCTGCGTCTGCGACAGGATCTGTTCGGTGCGCTGCGCGCCGCCGAACTTCTTCTCGTACGCCTCGCGCAATGGCACGGGCGTTTCGTCGGACTCGGGATCGAGCTGGTACGCGTGCCAGTGGATCTCCGCGTTGCGGCCCTGCTCGCCCAGTTGCACGAGCGCCTCACGCAGGCGGTGCTTTCCGATCCAGCACCAGGGGCAGACCACGTCGGACCAGATGTCGATGCGCAAAGGTGTCTTTTCCATGCAACTCGAAATGGGGGCTTGGCCGCCTTACGCAACCAGCCCCGCGCGCTCGTCCGCGCTCCACTGCCCATACGGGCGCGTGGCGAGGGCGAGGTTGTAATAGCGCGACGACTCGGTGACTTCCGCGCCAATCCACTCCGGTCGTGCGAACGCTTCCCCGGCGCTGGACAGTTCGATCTCCGCCACGACCAGCCCCGCGTTGTCGCCGAGAAACTCGTCGACTTCCCACAGGTGGCCTTCGTGCTGCACGTAGTGGCGGCGCTTGTCGACCAGCCCGCCCACGCACAGCGCGAGCAGCGCGCGCGCGTCGGAAACCGGAATGGCGTAATCGAACTCCTGCCGCGTGTGGCCGAGTTCGCGCGACTTGAGGTTGAGGAAGGCTTCGTCGCCGGCAATGCGCACGCGCACCGACGCCTTCATCGCGCCCTCGTCCATCGCCTTCTGGTCGTTGATGTAGCCCTGCGCCATCGGCACGACCTCGCGCGCGGCCGCGCGCCAGCCGTCGCCGGTGACCAGGAACTTGCGTTCGATCTCGATACCCATGCCGACCTCAGCGCTCGAACAGCGCGATCGATTCCACGTGCGCCGTGTGCGGGAACATGTCCATCACGCCGGCGGCCTTGAGCTTCCAGCCGCGTTCCTTCACCAGGAAGCCCGCATCGCGCGCGAGCGAAGCCGGATGGCAGCTGACGTACACGATACGGTCGAACTGTTTCAGCGGAAGCTGCGCGAGCACGACGTCGGCGCCGGAACGTGGCGGGTCGAGCAGCAACTTGTCGAACGGCTGCTTCATCCAATGCTCGCCGGACAAATCCTTCGCCAGGTCCGCGGCGTGGAATTCAGCGTTCGCGATGCCGTTGTGCGCGGCGTTCTCGCGCGCGCGGCGAACCAGCCCGGCCTCACCTTCCACGCCGACCACCTCGCGTACCTGGCGCGCCAGCGGCAGGGTGAAATTGCCCAGGCCGGCGAACAGGTCGAGCACGCGGTCTTCGGGCTTCGGATCCAGCAGGTCGATCGCCAGCTGGATCATCTTGCCGTTGAGGCCGGCGTTGACCTGGATGAAATCGAGCGGGCGGAACAGGAATTCGAGGTTCCACTGCGGCAGCGAGAACGCCAGCTTCGGCGATTCGGGCCACAGCGCATGCACCGTGTCCAGTCCGCCGGGTTGCAGGTAGATGGCGAAACCATGCGTCTTTCCGAACGCGACCAGCGCATCGCGATCGCTGTCGACCAGCGGCACCAGATGGCGGATCGTCAGCGCGACGCCGCTGAAGGCATCGCCATGCGTGCCGTCCTGCACATCGCCAGCGATGAACTCGATCTGCGGAATTTCCCGCCGCGCCTGCATGCCGTCGATCAGCGCGGAGAGCTCGGGCAGCTTCGAGGCGATCTGCGGCATCACCGTGTGGCATTCGCGGATGTCGGCGACGAAGCGCGGATCGGTTTCGCGGAAACCGACCAGCGTCTTGTCCTTCTTCTCCACGCGGCGCACCGAGAAACGACCCTTGCGGCGATAACCCCAGGCAGCGTCGGTGAGCGGCGGCAGGACGCGCTCGGGCGTCACGTGGCCGATGCGCTCGAAGTTGTCCATCAGCACGCGCTGCTTGGCGAGGATCTGCCTGCTCTCGTCGTAATGCTGCAGCGCGCAGCCGCTGCACACGCCGAAGTGCGCGCAGCGGGGCACGACGCGTTCGGGAGCGGCTTGGAGGACTTCGACGGTTCTGGCTTCGTCGAAACTGCGGTGACGACCGGTCTGCGAGGCCATGACGCGCTCGCCCGGCAGCGCGCCGGCAACGAAGACGGCCTTGCCATCGGGGCGGCGGGCAACGCCGCGGCCGTCATGGGTCAGATCGGTGACGGATATTTCGAAGGGGGTTTGATCGATGCGGGCCACAGCGGCTGGCGTACTGCTCAACAGGGCCGCCTATTGTCGCAGATCCGTCTGTGGCGGATCGCCGGGCCGCTCCCGCGCAGCCCTCCCCCGCCCCGCGGGAGAGGGCCCGGATGCTTACTTCTGGCGCCAACCGCCGCCGGCGTCCTGCACCCACCAGCCCGGTCGCGCGCTGTCGACCCACTGGCGCGCGAACACTGCGCGGATCTGCTGCTCCCATTCGGGATGCTCGTTGGCCACGGCGATCTCGCGATACACGGCGCGCGCGTCGCGATTCTGCTCGGCCACGGCCTGGTTCACGGGCACGCGCTGCGGCAGCGGGATCTTCGCCGCGTCGCGCACGTCGATCGTGCCGTCGTTGGCGATGCCCAGGGCGCCGGATTCGAAATGCGCCTTCAGCTGACTCTCGAAACGCTGCGCCATGCGCGACTGGATCGCCTGGATCGCCGGCGTCTTGATCGTGATGTCCGGCTGGCCCTGCGCATGCGCGGTGCCGATGCCGACCAGCGACAGCCAGTCGATGCGCGAGGCGAGCGAACGCTCCGTCGCCGGTACGTAGGCACTCTGTCCGCCCGGCTTGTCCTGCGGCTTCGGTGCCGGCTGCGCGTCGTCGCCGATGACCTTCTCGACGAACTCGCGCGCCGCTTCCTTGGCCTCGGCAGCCGGGAAGTACACATTGATCGTGACGCAGGCGGTCAACGCGACCGCTGCAAGTGGAATGCCCATCCAACGACGCATGACGCTTCTCCTGTTGATCCGTTGCCGGCAATGCGCCCGGCCCGCTGCAGCGAAACTTACCCGAACCGCCTGCCGAAGCGAGAGACTTATTCGAAGACCGGCTTCACGTCGCCCGAGCTGGCCGCCTTCAAACGCTCCAGCAGGGTCGGCCAGTCCACGTCGCGATTGAACCCCACCACCGCCAGCCGTGGAATGCCCGAACCCTCGACGATAGTGAAACCGTTGCCGGCTGAACCAAGTCCGCTCATCCGGCAGACCTCGTCGCCGAGGTAGCACGACAGTCCGATGCGCCGGTAGCCGAAGTCGTCGAACAGCCCGATCAGCTGCGCCTGCAGGCTGCTCACGAACGAAGCGTCGGACACGCTGGACAGGTCCTGCACCGCGCGCTGGCTGATGCGCTGCCGCACGCCGGCGCGCCGCGCGGCGTTGGCGTCGGTGGCAATCGCGGCCTCGAACGCGACCGGCTGCCAGTCGACCAGCCGCAGCCGGTCGAAGCGGCCGTCGAGCTTGCCGGTGATCTCGCCGAAACCGAGCACGCCGGTGAGCGATTGCAGGTCGATGTCCTCGAATGCGATGTCCGAGGACAGCGTCGGCGCGACGCCGAACGGCCGCTCCATCGCCAGCGACGACACCTGCACCGTGCCGCCGAACAGTTGCACCGACAGGCCGCCTTCGAAATCGAGCCGGTCGTCCGCGTAACGCGCTTCGGGAATGTGGCCGGTGAGCTCGCCCGTGAACGCCGGCCAGTCCAGCGCCTGAGAGAGCTGCGCGATATCGAGCCGGTCCAGGTCCAGGCCGAACCGGATTTCCAGCCCCTGCCCGTCCGCCGGCGGCCGCAGGTTCAGATGGTTGATCGTCACCTCGCCGCCGAGCATCGCGAAATCCGAGGCCTCGCGCAGGCGCAGTTCACCGGCGTCGCTCACGAACGGCAACCGCGCCGCACCGAACGCGAGTCCGTGCAGCCTGCCGCCACTCCAGCGCAATTCGCTGTCCAGCCGCTCGGCGCGCGAAAAACGCACGTCGCCTTCCAGTCCGGCAAAGTCGAACCGCCCCTGCGGGTCGTCGATGGAGACGTCGTGCGGGACGAATGAGGCCTCGTGCACGGTGCCGTCGTCCATGCGCAGCGCGACATCGGCCGCACCGCGCAGTTGCAGGTCCGCCAGTCCCGCCAGGCCGAGGAAGCCGGTGAGGTAACCATCGCGCATCGGCGCGAGATCGTCGCTGCGTGCGCGCACGTCGAGCGAACGCAGTGACCCGTCCGGGCCCAGCGCCGCACTGCCGTGCGCGGTGAGGATTCCGGGGTCGTTCCAGTGGATCCGCGGCAGGCGCCAGCCTTCCGTGCCGTGTTGCGTCGCGAGCAGATCGATCGCGATCCGCCGTTGCTGCAACGCGAGGTACGCATTGCCGAAGAGGAGGTCGCCGCCGAGCAGCGCGCCGTCGATCGCGAAGCTCGTGTCCGCGCCGAAGCTTGCGTCGAGGTTCGCCTGGGCCGAGACGTTTTCGCCGGCGGTCAGGCCATCGGCGGTATCGAACGCGACGCCCGAAAGTCGCAGCGGGCCGGTGACCCGCAGCGGCGCATTGGCCGGCGCCTGCACCGAAATCCGACCATCGAGCGTGCCCTTGCTGAAGCGCCCCGCTTCCCAGGCCCGGGACACCAGCGCCTGCGCCCAGGCGACCGGCACCTGCGTCAGGTCGATACGGGTCAGGTCGGGCGTCCGCGCATCGCGATTCAGGGCGACTGCGCTTCGTCCACGGGAAAGCCGCGCATCGGTGCGCGCATCGTCGAGGTCGATCGCGAGCGTCAGCGCGGTCCCTCGCCCCTCGCGCACGGGACCTTCACACCGCCAGCGGTTTCCTGCGTGCGAGAGTGGGCACTGCCAGGCGACGTCACGGAAGCGATAGCCCAGCCCCGGTGCGTCGATGCGCGCGGCCTGCAGGCGCAAGGTGCCTTGCGGCGCGGCGTCGGGCCAGTCGAGCTGCACGCGCACGCCTTCCAGCGTCGCGACCGCAGTGTTTACCCTGGCGATTCGCGCTTGCGCCGTCGCGGCCGAAGCGGCGCCGGTCCACGCAATGAACGCGATGACCGAAGCAGACAGCAGCAGGCGTAAGATCGAACGCGACATGGAATCAGCATACCGACAGGACGCGAAATGCCGATGATGCCCGACACGCTTCCCCGCATCCTCCTGGTCGAAGACGACCCGACCAGCCGCAGTTTCCTGGCGGCGGCCCTGCGCGCGACGCCAGCCGACGTCGATGCCGTGGATACGCTCGCCGCGGCATTGGCGCTGGCGTCGTCGCAAACCTATTCGGCGTGGATGATCGACGCGCGCCTGCCTGACGGCAGCGGCGAGGAACTGCTGTCACGCCTGCGCGAACGCGATGCGCATACACCGGCCATCGCCCACACCGCCGCACACGAAGCGACCGTGCTGGAAGCCCTGCTCGTCGCGGGTTTCGTCGAGGCGCTGGTCAAGCCGATGCCCACGGCGACGGTGCAGGCCGCACTGCGGCGCGTGCTGGGACTCGCGACGCAGGATTCCGCGATCGGCGCGTTGCCGATCGTCGAAGAGCTGCCGCTGTGGGACGACGATGCGGCGGCGCTGGCGCTCAACGGCAACCGCACGCACGTGAACACGCTGCGCGATTTGTTCGTGCAGGAACTGACGAAGTCGGTCTATGCGATCTCCACCGCGGCCGAGCGCGGCGACCTGGACTCGGTGCGTGACGACCTGCACCGGCTGCGCGCCAGCTGCGGCTTCGTCGGCGCGCAGCGACTCGGGGCCGCCGTGCAGGCATTGCAGCAGGAAACTTCGTCAGCGACGCGCCTGGAAGCACTGGAAGGCATCGCGCAGGACACGCTCGAGTACGCCCGCGTGGTATCGCCGTCCACGCAGCCTGCGGAAACTCAATCCGCCGCGGTCTGATCGGGCGGGCGCGAAACGCGGTTCAACTCGGCGAGCATCTCCCACGACTTGAGCCCGCGCGGTCCGAGGTAATGCGCGAGGATTTCGCGCATCGCGCGACGCAGGCCGGGCAGATCATCGGCGTCCGGAAGCCGGTCTTCCGACAATGCGAGCAATCCGCGCCCGGTGGCGGCGCGGCTCCGGTCGCCGTGCCCGCGATCGCTCAGCACGCGGCGCGGACCGTGCTCGGGGTCGAGCCGGTATCGCGCGGCCGGATCGATCGGCGCGCCATCGCCGTCGTGCGTCCAGTCGAATCCGAAGCCGAGCGCGTCGAGCAGTTCGCGCTCGTAGCGGCGCAGGGTCCAGGCGAGCGGCTCACCGGCGCCAAGCCGCAAGCGGGCACGTGCGTAGGCATCGTAGAGTTCGGGCGAAGGATCCTGGCGAGGCGCGAGGCGCAGCGTGAGTTCGTTGAGGTAGAAGCCCGCGAGCATCGCCTCGCCCGGCAACCGCGGCGCCACGTCGAGCGCCTCGGCGGTGTTCAGGCGCGCGAGTTCGCCGACCTGCACCGCGTCGAGCCGGATCCATTGCAACGGCTGCAAGGCGGCACGCAACGCCTGTTTCTTCGGCCCCTGCACGCCGCGCGCGACCAGACCGAGCCGCCCGTGGTGTTCGCTCAGCACTTCGACCAGCAGGCTGGTCTCGCGCCACGGGCGCGTGTGCAGGACGAAGGCGGCTTCGGCGGTGATGCGCATCGGTCAGGTGCGGGGTTGAGGCCGGGGAATACTGCCGTCATTCCCGCGAGGGCGGGAATCCGACACAGCAGGGACTGACACCAGGATCCCGAATCCCCTCAATCGTGATAGCCGAACGCCCGCAATGCCGCTTCATCGTCCGACCAGCCTTCGCGCACGCGCACCCAGGTTTCCAGGAACACCTTGCTGCCGAACAGTCGCTCCATCTGCTGACGCGACCGGGAGCCGATCTCGCGCAGCCGTTCGCCGCCCTTGCCGATGACGATGGCCTTCTGGCCGTCGCGTTCAACCCAGATCACCGCGCCGATGCGCAACAGGTTGCCGTCGACTTCGAACTTCTCGATCTCCACGGTCGTGGCGTACGGAAGCTCTTCGCCGAGTTGGCGCATGAGCTGCTCGCGGACCATTTCACCGGCGAGGAAGCGCTGGCTCTTGTCGGTGATCTCGTCCTCGCCGTAGAGGGCGGGCTGTTCGGGCATCAGCGCCAGCACGTCCTTCACCAGTGCTTCCAACCCCTTGCGACGGAGCGCGGAGATCGGATGCACGGCGGCGAAGTCGCGCCCGTCGCTCACCTTCGCGAGGAAGGGCAGCAGCGTGGCCTTGTCCTTGATGCGGTCGACCTGGTTGGCGACGAGCACCACCGGCACCCCGCCCTTTTGCAGCGCTTCGAACGCGAGCGAATCCTCGTCGTCCCACTGTCCGGCGCGCACGACCAGGATTGCGGCGTCCACGCCTTCCAGCGCCCCGCGGGCGGCGCGGTTCATCCAGCGGTTCATGGCGCGCTTCTGCTCGCGATGAATGCCGGGAGTGTCGACAAGCAGGAGCTGGCCTTCAGGGAAGGTGGCGATGCCGAGAAGCTGATGCCGCGTGGTCTGCGGGCGATCGGAGGTGATGCTGACCTTGGCGCCGACGAGGGCGTTGACCAGGGTGGATTTGCCGACGTTGGGACGGCCGATTACGGCCACGTGGCCGGCGCGATGGGCGGGGGTATTCATCCCGGAATTGTAAGGCGCCGCCGTGCAGCGTGCGGCAAACCGGAGCGGTCAGCGCTCCTGCAGAAGCTCGAGCACGGCTTCGGCAGCGGCTTGCTCGGCCGCCCGGCGTGAATTTCCGGTGCCTTCGGCGACGAGCGGCGGTTGGCTGAGCGTGCAGCTCACCTGGAAGCTCTTGGCGTGGTCCTCGCCGGTTTCAGCGAGCAAGGCGTACACCGGCAGCGGCTTCTGCCGGCCCTGCAGCCATTCCTGCAGGCGGGTCTTCGCGTCCTTGCCGACTTTGTGCGGCGGCGGGAGTGCGGCGATGGCCGCCTCGAACCACGGCATCACCACGGAGCGGCAGGTCGGGAAATCCGAATCGAGGTAGATGGCGGCGATCAACGCTTCCAGCGCATCGGCCAGAATTGAATCGCGACGATGGCCGCCGGACTTCATCTCGCCCGGCCCGAGCGTCAGCTTCGGCCCGAGGTCCAGCGTGCGCGCGATCGGAGCCAGCGCCGATTCACGCACCAGTTCGGCGCGCGCCCGGGTGAGCGCGCCTTCGTCAGCGCGGGGCCAGTGTGTGTACAACGCCTCGGCGACGATCAGATTGACCAGCGCGTCGCCGAGGAACTCCAGCCGTTCGTTGTGGGGAGCGCCCGCACTGCGGTGCGTCAGGGCCTGCTGCAGCAGTTCCGGGCGCGCAAAACGGTGGCCTATGGAATCGGTCATTCCGCGGCGCGCGACAGGACCTGTTCGGCATTGAAGTGGCCGACGATGTCGAAGTTGGCGATCAGCGGACGACGCACTTCATAATCAACGGTGACCACGTAGCCGGCGCCCTTGCGGGCGATGCTGAAGTCTGCTGGCTTCACGTTGTCCGCGTAGCTGATGTACAAGCGGCGGAAGAATGCGTCCTTGATTCGCGCGGGGTCCTTCTGGCTCAAGCCGGCTTCGTCCGACATCTGCTTCAGCGCCTGCTTCACGGCGAAGTATTCCGAATACATAGGAATGACCTTCATGCCCATGTAAATGAACACGCCGACGATGCCAAGCACCAGGACGAACCCGATCAGGGTCATGCCACTCTGAGTACGCCTCATACACCAATCCCCTATGAAGTTGCGTTGCGAAGCCCACCGGCGCTTTCCCCCGCCGGTGGAGCATTTTTACTGGATTCTGCTACCGATTCGCGAAGTGTCGACGCCGCCGTCGAAGTTCATCCAGATCAGGAACGCCTTGCCGCGCAGGTTCTGCTCCGGCAGGAAGCCCCAGTATCGGCTGTCTTCGCTGTTGTCGCGGTTGTCGCCCATCACGAAATAATGTCCGGCCGGCACGATCCAGTCGCCCTCGCCCTGATCGATGAACGGCAGGTTGGTGCGCTCGAGCACGTGGTGCTGGCGGCCCAGCAGGTCTTCCTGCAGTTCTTCGGCGCCGGTCATCTCGGTGCCGTTGCCCTTGCCTTGGTACACGCCGATCGGCGCATAGGTCAGGACCTTGCCATTCACGCTGACCTGGTTGTCGTGGTAACCGACACGGTCGCCCGGCAGGCCCACGACGCGCTTGATCCAGTCCTGGTCGGGATGGTGCGGCGGGCGGAAGACCACCACGTCGCCGCGCTGCGGTTCGCCGATGCCGACAACCTTGTGGTTATTGATCGGCAGGCGCAGGCCGTAGGTGAACTTGTTGACCAGGATGAAGTCGCCGGTCAGCAGCGTCGGCATCATCGAGTTGGAGGGGATGCGGAACGGTTCGGCGACGAAGCTGCGCAGGATCAGCACCACCGCCAGCACGGGGAAGAACGCCTTGGAATAGTCGACGACGATGGGTTCCTTGCCGTCGTCCAGCAGGCCCTGGCGCGCTTCGCGGCGCTTGGCCAGCACCAGCTTGTCGAGCAGCCAGACCAGGCCGGTGAACAGCGTCAGGACGACCAGGGCGATTTCAAACCAGCGCATGCATGCTCCTTTGCAGAGCGGAAAACGGGAAATACCGGAAAACGGAGGGAACAACCGGAACCGGGCGGCGGATCGACCGGCCGGCTGCACAGGTCGCTCCCCGGCAACCTGCCATGGCGAGGATAGCCGCGGGCGTGCCGTCCGTCATGGGCGAACCCTTCCCGAAGTTGGCGGGAACTACCCGTCCTGCCGTCGGAAAACGCCGCCTCATCACCTGGGCTTACTTGTCGACCTGCAGGACGGCGAGGAACGCCTCCTGCGGAATCTCGACGCGGCCGACCTGCTTCATCCGCTTCTTGCCTTCCTTCTGCTTCTCCAGAAGCTTCTTCTTCCGGCTGATGTCGCCGCCGTAGCACTTGGCCAGCACGTTCTTGCGCAGCGCCTTGACCGTGGTGCGGGCGATGACCTGGGAGCCGATCGCCGCCTGGATCGCCACGTCGAACATCTGGCGCGGGATCAGCTCCTTCATCTTCTCGCACAGGTCCCGACCGCGGCGGTCGGCATGGCTGCGGTGGCAGATGATGGACAACGCATCGACCTTGTCGCCGTTGATGAGAGTGTCCACGCGCACGAACGGGCCGGCGTCGAAGCGCAGGAACTGGTAGTCCAGCGAGGCGTAGCCGCGACTGACCGACTTCAGCTTGTCGAAGAAATCCAGCACCACTTCGGCCATCGGCAGCTCGTAGCTGATCTGCACCTGGCTCGCCAGGTACTGGATGCCGATCTGCACGCCGCGCTTTTCCTCGCACAGCTTGATGATGTTGCCGATGTACGGCTCGGGCGTGAGGATGTTCGCGCGGATGATCGGCTCGCGGATTTCCTGGACCAGGTTCAACGGCGGCAGCTTGGCCGGGTTGTCCATCGGCAGGATCTCGCCGTCGTTGCGCAGTACCTCGTAGATCACCGTCGGCGCGGTGGTGATCAGATTGAGGTTGTACTCGCGCTCCAGACGCTCCTGCACGATTTCCATGTGCAGCATGCCGAGGAAGCCGCAGCGGAAGCCGAAGCCCATCGCCTCGGAGCTTTCCGGTTCGAAACGCAGCGCGGCGTCGTTGAGGCGCAGCTTGTCCAGCGCTTCGCGCAGGTCCGGATAGTCCTCGGCATCCACGGGGAACAGGCCGGCGAACACGCGCGGCTGCATTTCCTGGAAGCCCGGCAGCGGCTTGGCCGCGGGATCGCCCGCCAACGTGAGCGTGTCGCCCACCGGCGCGCCGTGCACGTCCTTGATCGAGGCGTGAATCCAGCCCACCTCGCCCGCGCCGAGCTTGGGCAGGTCCTTGCGCTTGGGCGTGAACACGCCGACCTTGTCGACCTGGTGCGTGCGGCCGGTGGACATCACCAGCAGCTTGTCGCCGGGCTTGATTTCGCCCTGCATCACGCGCACCAGCGACACCACGCCCAGGTAGTTGTCGAACCAGGAGTCGATGATCAACGCCTGCAGCTTGTCGGTGTCGCGCGGCTTCGGCGGTGGGATGCGATGCACGATCGCTTCCAGCACGTCCTGCACGTTCAGGCCGGTCTTGGCGCTGATGGCGACCGCGTCCTCGGCGTCGATGCCGATGACGGCTTCGATCTCGGCCTTGGCGCGTTCGATGTCGGCGGTCGGCAGGTCGATCTTGTTGAGGACCGGCACCACTTCCAGCCCCTGCTCCACCGCGGTGTAGCAGTTGGCGACCGACTGCGCCTCCACGCCTTGCGCGGCATCGACGACGAGCAGCGCGCCTTCGCACGCGGCCAGCGAACGGCTGACTTCATAGCTGAAGTCGACGTGGCCGGGCGTGTCGATGAAGTTGAGGAAATAGGTCAGGCCGTCCTTCGCCTTGTACGGCAACGAAACGGACTGGGCCTTGATGGTGATGCCGCGTTCGCGCTCGATGGGGTTGGAATCGAGTACCTGCGCTTCCATCTCGCGGGCTTCGAGGCCGCCGCAGAGCTGGATGATGCGGTCCGCCAGCGTCGATTTGCCGTGGTCGACGTGGGCGATGATGGAAAAGTTTCTGATCTGCTGCATGCGGGGGCGCGCGAGGCTGGCCGTTCCTTGAAATCAACGCGCGATTATCGCACAGGCCGCTGCCGCGGCCGTTCCCGGCGCCAGCACGTGGCGGGCGCCGGGTTGGCGGGCGATGGCTCAGCCGGTCTGGGCGTCGTCCTGCGCGGTGACGGCGATGAACTGCGTCGAGCCCTGGCGGCGGACCAGGAGCATCACGGTGTCGCCGGACTTCACCGAGCCCAGTTCGCGATCGAGCGCTGCCAAGGTGCCCACGGTCGTGCGACCGACCTGCAGCACGACGTCGCCCGGACGAAGACCGGCTTCGGCACCCGAATCGCCGGGGTTGCGGATCAGGACGCCTTCGTTCGGCTCCAGGCCGAGGCGCTGGCGCTCGCCCGCCGACAGGTCCTGGCCGACCAGCCCCAGCGCGTTGCCGCGCGACGGCTTCGAGGGCCCCTCTTCGGCGGCCGGGCGCGGCGCGGCGCGGCCATTGCCGGCCAGTTCGTCGAGCTCGTTGACCGTCACCGTCTTGTCGATCGTGCGGCCATCGCGGATGAGCGTGACCTTCGCCTTCGTGCCCGGCGCCATGTTGCCGATGATCGGCGGCAGGTCGGCGGAGTCGTTGATCGCGCGGCCGTCAACCGCGCGGATCACGTCGCCGCGCTCGATGCCCGCTTTCTGCGCCGGGCTGCCGGGCAGCACGTCGGCGATAAGCGCGCCGCTGCTGTCGGGCAGGCCGAGGCCCTTCGCCGCTTCGCTGCTCAGCGCCTGCACCTGCACGCCCAGCTGGCCGCGGCTGACCTTGCCGGTCGCCCGCAGCTGTTCGGCCGCGCTCATCGCCACTTCGATCGGAATGGCGAAGCTCACGCCCATGTAGCCGCCGGAGTTGCTGAAGATCTGCGAGTTGATGCCGACGACTTCGCCGCTGGTGTTGAGCAGCGGGCCGCCCGAGTTGCCCTGGTTGATGGCGACGTCGGTCTGGATGAAGGGCACGTAGCGCTGGTTCGCGTACGGGTTGGCGCGACCGACCGCGCTGACGATGCCGGCGGTGACCGAGTGGTCGAGGCCGAACGGCGAGCCGATCGCGATCACCCACTGACCCGCCTTGGCCGAGTTCGACGGCGCCATGCGCAGGAACGGCAAGGCCTTGGCGTCGATCTTCAGCAGCGCGACGTCGGACTGCTCATCGCTGCCGACGACCTTCGCCGGGAATTCGCGACGATCGGACAGGGTGACCGTGACGTTGTCGGCGCCTTCGACGACATGGTGGTTGGTCATCACGTAGCCGTCGGCGGACATCAGGAAGCCGCTGCCGAGCGCGGTGCCGCCGCCGCGCGGACCACGCGGGCCGGAACCGCCCGGGCCCCCCGGACCACCCGGGAACGGCATCTCGTCGCCGAAGAAGCGGCGGAAGATTTCGGGGATCTGCTCTTCGTCCGGCATCTGCTGCTGGCCGCGCGCGGCACGGCGCGGCGTGACTTCGGCGCGGATGTTCACCACCGCCGGACCGACGCGCTGCACGAGGTTGGTGAAATCAGGAAGCCCCGAAACCAGCGTCGGCGCCGGAGTGGCAGCCGGCGGCTGCGCGATCGGATTGGCGGGCTGCTGGGCCGTGCACGCGACCGGGATGGCCGCGGCGATCGCGGTCACCAGGAAAAGGCTGCGCAGGGGGGAACGGGGCGTGCGGTTCATCGACATGGGCCTCGGAAACGTTGAGGTGAGTTTGTGCGGTACGCCGTTTTCACGGCGCGAGGAAGGGGATTCGTTGGGGCCCGATCAGGGGAACGGGCCCGCCCTGTCAGTTCTGCGAGTCGCGAGGCGCCGGGGTTTCTTCGGCGGCCGGTAGCGTGTTCTGCGGTTCGAACGGATAGAACGACTGCGAACTTGTGCTGCTCGTGCCGAAGCTGGCGGTCAGCGCGCCGTTGCCGGAGTACTGCGGCAACACCGCACGCGGCCACGGGCGGGATGCAGGCTCGACGTGTTCGGGCTGGAAGGGCCTGCGTGCCGACGTGATCGGCGAGGTGATGGGCGTGATTGCATCGGCGACTGCGGTCTGCGCGATGCCGGCAGTCGCGATGACAGGTTGCGCGACCGCGCGACCGACACGGCTGGCCGAACGCGTGCCCTGCACACGCGACGCGCGCCGCTCGCTGGCGCGGCGCGGAACTTCAACGGCCGCGACGGCCGCTGCGCTCATGCCCAGCGTGCGATCGGGCGATTGCGGGCTGGCCGGGCTGTTCGGGATAACCGGCGTCCGGGCAGGCGTCGAAGCAATCTGCGGCACGGCGACCGCCGGTGCGCTGGCAACCTGCGGCGAGCGCGCCGGGTTGTTGGTCGATGGTGCGTCGTTCGAGAACGGTCGTGTCACGAACAGTGCCGCCACCGCAACCGAAGCCGCGAGCGCACCGCCCATCCATGCGCGACGTCCGCCAGACGCCTTCAACGGCATCGCGACGTGCTGCGTCTGTTCCTCACGAAGCGCGAGCGCGACGCGATCGGCAAAACCGCTTGCCGCCACGCCCTGCGCCTGACCACGCAACGCGTCCCCATACAACTGCCAGCGGCCGACGGTGTCGCGCCACTGGACGTCATGGCCGAGCCGCTTCAGCGCGAAGCGAGCTTCATCGTCGCGAAGCTCGCCGTCGAAGAGCGCGCACAGCGTTTCGCGCTCCTGATCCTGACGGGCGTGGGCAGGTCTATCGTCGATGGGTCGTTGATTGGAAGTCATCGCTTGGCAGCTTTGGCAGTGTCGTGGTCCAGCAGGGGCCGGAGTTCGGTGTCGATCGCTTCGCGTGCGCGGAAAATGCGCGAGCGGACCGTCCCGATGGGGCACCCCATCTTCTGCGCGATGTCCTCGTAACTCAGGCCTTCCACCTCGCGCAGGGTGATCGCGGCCCGCAATTCCTCCGGCAATCCTTCGACCACACGCATCACCGTGCGTTCGATTTCCTGCCGCAAGAGTTCATGTTCCGGAGTATCGGTATCGCGCAGGCGCGTACCGGTGTCGAACAGCTCCGCCTCGCCGGCATCGACGTCGTCCGTCGGAGGGCGGCGGTTTTGTGCGACCAGGTGGTTCTTGGCGGTATTCACGGCGATACGGTGCAACCATGTATAGAACTGCGCGTCGCCCCGGAAGTTCGGCAGCGCCCGGTAGGCGCGGATGAAGGTTTCCTGGGCCACGTCCTGGCATTCGCTCCAGTCGGCGATGTAGCGGCCGATCAGCGCGGTGATCCGGTGCTGGTACTTGCGCACCAACGCATCGAACGCCGTGCTGTCGCCACGCTGCACGCGCGCGACCAGCTCCTGGTCCAACTCGACATCTTTCTGCAACGTCATTTCGGCCATGACCGCGCCGGCGCTCCTGTCAGCTCGGCCATGGCCGAACGAATGGACAGCCCCGTGGAAGGAAAGTTCAACGTTCCGGGCGGACGGCGAACGTTCAACGGGGCGAAGGCTGAATCACGTTCATTAATGGGGACAGGCCCAGAGCCCGCAAGCGCCGGCCGTCACGGTCCGTCGCGACGGGTCGAAGGAGGCGCCGATTGACGGGGGCGAAACATCCTCGGGATGATAGCGGTCTCTCCATACCTGAACGGATGGTCCCGCAGATGATCGCTGGCCTCGACGGTCTACGCTTCCAGCACTGGACGACCGAGCTTCGCCCCGACGGCGTGTTGCTGCTGTCATTCGACAAGGCCGGCACCCCGGTCAACACGTTCTCGCAGGACGTGCTGATCGAGCTGGACACCCTGATCGAACGCCTCGCCCTGGACCCGCCGAAGGGCGTGGTGCTGCGCTCGGCGAAGTCCTCCGGCTTCATCGCCGGTGCCGACATCAGGGAATTCCAGGCCTTCGACGAGAAGGGCACGGTCGGGGACGCGATCCGTCGCGGCCAGCAGACCTTCCAGCGCCTGGCCGAACTGCCCTGCCCGACCGTCGCCGCCATCCACGGCTTCTGCATGGGCGGCGGCACGGAAATCTCGCTGGCCTGCCGCTATCGCGTCGCCAGCAACGATCCGTCCACGCGCATCGGCCTGCCGGAGGTGAAGCTGGGCATCTTCCCGGGCTGGGGCGGCAGCGTCCGCCTGCCGCGCCTGATCGGCGCACCGGCGGCGTTCGACATGATGCTGACCGGCCGCACGCTCTCGGCCTCGGCCGCGCGCGCGAACGGGCTCGTCGACAAGGTCACCGATCCGGCCTCGCTGATCGACGTCGCGGCGTCGTTCGCGCTGAAGGGCGGCGCGCAGCGACCGTTCAAGCAACGCTTCCTCGCGTGGGCGACGAACACCCTGCCCGCGCGCAAGCTGCTCGCGCCGATGCTCACCAAGCAGGTCGCCCGCAAGGCACGCAAGGAGCATTACCCGGCGCCGTACGCGCTGATCAACAGCTGGGCCAACGCCAGCGGCGGCATCCAGCAGCAGTTGTCCAGCGAGCGCAAGGCGGTGGTGAAGCTGGCGTCCACGCCCACTGCGCGCAACCTGATCCGCGTGTTCTTCCTGCAGGAGCGGCTCAAGAGCCTGGGCGGGAAGGACCACGGCATTCGTCACGTGCATGTCGTCGGTGCCGGCGTGATGGGCGGTGACATCGCCGCGTGGTCGGCGACGAAGGGCTTCAACGTCACGCTGCAGGACCGCGAACAGCGCTTCATCGACGCCGCGCTGACGCGCGCGCAGGCGATGTTCGAAAAGAAAGTGAAGGACGAAGCCAAGCGCATCACGGTCGCCTCGCGCCTGAAGGGCGACCTGGCCGGCGATGGCGTGGCCGATGCGGATCTCGTCATCGAAGCGATCATCGAGAACGCCGAAGCCAAGCGCGAGCTGTACGCCTCGCTCGAACCGCGCATGAAGTTCGACGCGCTGCTCACCACCAACACGTCTTCGATTCCGCTCACCGAACTGCGCGAACACATCGCGCGTCCGGTGCACTTCGCCGGCCTGCATTACTTCAATCCGGTCGCGCTGATGCCGCTGGTGGAGATCATCCACCACGACCGCGTCGCCCCGCAGACCGAGCAGCGCCTGGCCGCGTTCTGCAAGGCCATCGACAAATTGCCGGTGCCGGTCGCCGGCACGCCAGGCTTCCTCGTCAACCGCGTGCTGTTCCCGTACATGCTCGAAGCGGCGACCGCGTATGCCGACGGCGTGCCGCCCGCGGCGATCGACAAGGCCGCCGTGAAGTTCGGCATGCCGATGGGGCCGATCGAACTGATCGACACGGTGGGCCTGGACGTTGCCGCCGGCGTGGGCGCGGAACTTGCGCCATTCCTCGGCCTGCCGATTCCGGCGTCGCTGTCCACGCCGCCGGAAGCCGGCAAGCGCGGCAAGAAGGACAACCAGGGCCTCTACAAGTGGGAGAACGGCAAGCCGGTGAAGCCTGCGCTGCCGAAGGACTACCAGGCGCCGTCCGATCTGGAAGACCGCCTGCTCATGCCGCTGATCAATGAAGCCGTCGCGTGCCTGCACGAAGGCGTGGTGGACGATGCGGAACTGCTCGACGCCGGCGTGATCTTCGGCACCGGTTTCGCCCCGTTCCGCGGCGGCCCAATCCAGTACGTGCGCGAAACCGGCGTGGACAACCTGCTGGCGCGCTTGGCGATCCTCGAACAGCGCTACGGCGACCGGTTCAAAGCGCGTGCGGGCTGGGATAACCCGGCTCTGCGGCCCGTCGTAGTGCAGGCTCCGGCAGTTGCAGCCTGAGGTGCGCCGCTTCGGGGCATCTCGCGTGGCATTGGCGGCAGCGCTAACTCTGCTGCTGTCGACGCCCGCCCTCGTGGCGGCGCAGTCGCTACCACCGCCACCGGAGGCGCCGGAATGGATCGAGCCAGTGCTCCTCACTCCCCGGCTGGGCGTCACCACGCGAACGTGTGATGAAGGCGAGCCGGATGCAGAAGGTTGGACCACGTCATGGTCGAGCCAAGGCGAACTTCGCCTGCTCGGGTTCGTCCATCACAACGGCAGTGAGCAAGTCGATCGGAAGGCCGTGGCGGCCTGGCAGGTAGGAGACCGCCTGGTAGTGGCATATGAAGTTACGCGCGACTCCTTCACGGAATCGCCGACGATGGCGTGCGGGGCCTGGACGCGCGTGGAGATCGTGTTTCCGAAGCTCGCCACTCGCCCGACCAGGCTCAGCATCTATCCGCGCACGCTTGTCGACGGCCCACAGGAAAACCTTCCCCTCCCGCGGTAGTGCCCCCGCAATCGCACCGCATCACGCCCTGGGCATATACCGAGGCACTTTCGCCTTCAGCAGTTTCACCAGCGACTCGTCCATGTAGTCGTAGTCGTCCGGGATGTCGAGGCAGACGATGCGGGCGTGGCCAATGTGCGCCTTGTAGCGCGATGAAAGCTTCGAGCGGTGCGCGCGTTCCATAACGAACACGATGTCGGCCCACGCGAGCAACTCCGGCGTGAGCGGATTCTCCGCATCGTGGTTGAGGCCCGCCGACGAGGTTTCGATGCCCGGCCATCCGGCGAAGACCTGTTCCGCGGTCGGGCTGCGCAGCCGATTCTGGCTGCAGACGAACAGGACGCGCTTCACGCTTACATCGTGTGCGTCGGGCGTTCCGCGGCAAGCGTGCCGGCGAGCAGCGCTTCGATCTTGCCCTTCACCGTCTCGCCTTCGGCGCTGTCGGCGAACTGCACGCCGATGCCGGCCGGGCGATTGCCCTGCGCGCCCACCGGCGTCACCCACACGACCTTGCCGGCAACCGGCAGGCGTTCGTTCGATTCCGGCAGCGTGAGCAGCAGGAACACCTCGTCGCCGAGGAAATAGCGCTTGGGCGTGGGTACGAAGATGCCGCCGCTCTTGAGGAACGGCATGTAGGCGCTGTAGAGCTGCGCCTTGTCCTTGATCGCGCACGACAGGATGCCCTGGCGCGCGCCGCCCGCTGCGTTCATTCCGCTCATCTCCTGCTTCCCCCTGAAGCCTGGGCGCCGTTCGCGCCGTGCCAGGCCAGCAACAATTCGGTGACCGCGAGGTCCGCCCGCACGGTCGTGCGAAGCAGATCCCGGGTCCGGTTCGCCTGGTCGAACCACGCGGCCAGACTGCGCGTTCGCATCGGGTCGGTCAAGCCGGCGGCCTCGGCCAGCGCGAGGTCCGCCGCGTGCCGCAGACGCAGCGCCGCCTGTTCATCTGCGACCCAGCGCTGCGCGATTTCGACCGCGCCCGCATCACCGCGGCCGAGTTTCGCCAGGTCGGCGGCGACATCGCGGCGAAGCTTGAGGCCGTCGTTCTCCAGCCATTCGTGCGCCAGGCCCGGATGACCGCGTGCGGCGTCCAGCGCCTCGCGTGCGGCCGCCTCGGCGTGACCGCTGGCACGCAGCCAGGCCAGGGCTTCATCGTGCGGCGGCAGCCTGAATTCGTAACGCTGGCAGCGGCTGCGGATCGTCGCCGACAACCGCGCCGGATGCGCGCTGACCAGCCACAGGTAGCGCCCCGGCACCGGCTCTTCGAGCGTCTTCAGCAGCGCGTTGGCGGCGGCGTTGTTGATCGCCTCGGCAGGTTCGAGGATCGCAACCTGCGCACCGCCGTACTGCGGCGTGAGCGAAAGCTGTTCGGACAGCGTGCGGATCTGTTCGATGACGATCTCGGTGCGCAGCCGCGTGCCTTCCTTGTTCGGAACGAAGGAGACGACGTGGTAGTCCGGATGCGTGCCGGCCGCGATCAGATGGCAGCCACGGCACGCGCCGCACGGCTCGCCGTCGGCGAGCGGTTTCTGGCACAGCACGCGTTGCGCGAGGCGCTCGGCCACGGCGCGCTTGCCCAGTTTCGCCGGGCCACAGAACAGCAGGCCATGCGCAAGCCGCCCGGCGTTGAGCGCCGCGACGGCCTGGTCGTACACGCGCTGCTGCCACGGCGCGAAGGTCGCGACGGTGGTGCTCATGCCTGCGCTCCGATCCATTCGCGCAGGTGCGCCGACGCCTGCGCGGCGACGACGTCGGCCGGCTGCGTGGCGTCGATAACGCGGAAACGCGCGGGGTCGGCCTTGGCGCGCGCGAGGTAGCCTTCGCGTACTCGTTCGAAGAAATCCTCGCGCTCGGCTTCGATGCGATCGGTGGCGCCGCGTCCGCGCGCGCGCTGCAGGCCGATGGCGACCGGCACGTCAAGCAGGAGCGTCATGCCCGGCGCGATGCCGACGACGCGACGTTCCAGTTCGCCGATGAAGCCCACATCGCCGCCGCGCGCCGCGCCCTGGTAGGCGTAGCTGGCATCGGTGAAGCGGTCGCTGATCACCCATGCGCCGCGTTCGAGTGCGGGCACGATGGTTTCGCGCACGTGCTGCGCGCGCGCGGCGAAGACCAGCAGCAGTTCGGTTTCGGTCGTCGGCGGTTCGTGGTGCGTGTCGAGCAGTAGGCCGCGGATCTGTTCGGCCAGCGGCGTGCCGCCGGGTTCGCGGGTGACGACGGTTTCCTGCGCCTGCGTCGCGAGCACTTCACGCAGCGCCGAGAGCACGGTCGACTTGCCGGCGCCCTCGCCGCCTTCCAGCGTGATGAATCGCGGGTACGTGCGCAGCGTCATTGGCGCTCCTGCGTCTTGACGCCGGCAGCGGGCTCCGCGACGCGTTCGGCCGCGCGCGCCTGGCGGTACTTCTGCAGATAGCGCTGCACGTTCGCCTCGTGTTCGGCCAGCGTGCGCGCGAAAAGATGGCGGCCGCTGCCGTCGCCCACGGCGACGAAATACAACTCCTCGCCACGCTGCGGCCGCGCTACCGCCTGCAGCGCGTCGGCGCCGGGCATCGCGATCGGCGTCGGCGGAAGGCCGGTACGCGTGTAGGTGTTGTACGGCGTGTCGGTGGTCAGATGGACCTTGCGAAGGTTGCCGGCGTAGTTCGTGCCGAGGCCGTAGATCACGGTGGGATCGGTCTGCAGGCGCATGCCGATCTGGAGGCGCCGCTCGAACAGGCCGGCGATGCGCGGACGTTCCTCGGCAATGCCCGTTTCTTTTTCGACGATGGACGCCAGCACCAGCATTTCGTCCGGCGTCTTCAGCACGCTGTCCTCGACTCGGCGTTCCCACGCAGCGGTGAGCGCCTTTTCCATCGACTCGTGCGCACGCTTGAGCACGTCCAGGTCGCTGTCGCCACGCGTGAACAGATACGTTTCCGGCAGGAAGCGGCCTTCCGGATGCTGGCCCGGATGACCGAGCGCCTTCATCAGCGCGGCGTCGTCGAGGTCGGCGGTTTCGTGTTCGAGATCCTTCGCCCGCGCCAGCGCCGAGCGCAGTTCGCGGATGTTCCAGCCTTCCACGATGGTGAAGCGGCGGCGCACGACCTTGCCGTCGCGCATCGCGGTGAGCAGGTCGCGCGGCGAGGTGCCTGGCTCGAGCGCGTATTCGCCGACCTGCAGCTTGCCGGCAGCGCCGAGCTGACGCGCCAGCGCGCGCCATTCGACGAGATCGCCCTGGTGAACGCCGGCCTCGCGCAGCTTGCGCACGATGGCAGGAAGCGAGTCGCCGCGTTCGACGACCAGGCTTTCGCTGGGTTCCAGACCCGCCAGCGGCGCGTCGGCGAAACTCGTATAGCGCTGCCACAAGTACGCGCCGACGCCGGCGGCGATCAACAGCAACACGAACAAGAAGCCGCCCATGCGGCGTCCAGATTTGCGACTCACGCAACCTCCGTGACGAATGCGGGATGCTCGGCGGCCAGCCGGCGGCGAAGTTGCGCGACCTGCGGGTGCGGACCCCAGACGCGAGCGCCGAGCCGCGCCACGGGCAGGATACCGCGCGCGGCATTGCACAGGAAAACCGCGTCGGCCGCTTCGACCTCGGTCACAGCCAGACGCGCTTCCCGCGCCTGGAGCGCGCCGATCGCCCATTCCCGGCACACGCCGGCGATGCCACAGCGGTCCACGGCCGGCGTCGTCCAGCGATCGCCGTGAAGGACGAAAAGGTTGGCGGCGGTCGCGCTGACGACGTCGCCTTCGGTGCTGCGCACCAGGCCTTCGTGGATGCCGGGATTGCTCCACTCGGCGCGCGCCAGGACCTGTTCGAGCCGGTTGCAGTGCTTGATGCCGGCCAGCGCCGGCTGCAGGGCCAGTCGCGTGTCGCACCAGCGCAGGGTCAGGCCTTCGGCCGGGGATGCTGGCGGCGCATCGTGGATCGAGAGGACCCAGTGCGGCGGCGTCGCCTGCGGCGGTGCATAGCCGCGTCCACCAGCACCGCGCGTGACGATGAGCTTGAGCACGCCATTGGCGCCATCGAGCAGCGCCTCGGCTTCGCGACGCACGCGCGCCTGCTCCGGCAATGCGAACCCGAGCGCGTGCGCACCGCGCTCCAGCCGCGCCCAGTGCGCGGGCCACCAGTGCACGGCGCCGTCGTGTGCGCGCATCGTTTCGAACAGGCCATCGCCGTAGGCCAGGCCGCGATCGTGGTCGGGCGTGGCGGCCACGGCGTCATCGCCGACGAAGTGCCGCACGCTCATCCGGCCACTCCGAGCGCGCGCAGCATGCCGCGCGCCTTGGCGCGGGTTTCGTCGAGTTCCTTGCGCGGATCGGAATCGGCGACGATTCCAGCGCCGGTGCGGAAGCGCAGCGTCGCGCCTTCTTCGGTGGATTCGAGTTCGGCGCTGCGGATCAGGATGTTGAGGTCGAGGTCGCCGTCGCGATTGAGCCAGCCCATCGCGCCGGTGTACGCGCCACGACCGACGCCTTCGAGCTCGGCGATGATCTGCATGCAGCGCACTTTCGGGCAGCCGGTGATCGTGCCCCCGGGGAATACCGCGCGGATCACCTGCCCCGGCGTCGCATCGGCCTTCAGCCGGCCACGCACGTTGCTGACGATGTGGTGCACGTGCGCGTAGCTTTCGACCGTCATCAGCTCGTCGACTTCGACGCTGCCCGGCGTGCAGACGCGTCCGAGATCGTTGCGTTCCAGGTCGATCAGCATCACGTGTTCGGCGCGTTCCTTCGGATGACCGACAAGTTCCTGGATGCGCGCCGCATCGTCGTCGCCGGCGAAGCGCGGACGCGTGCCGGCGATCGGGCGCGTCTCGACGACGTCGCCGCGCACGGACACGAGGCGTTCCGGCGACGCGCTGACCACGGCCCAGTCGTCGCCCGCGAACACGCCCGCGAACGGCGCGGGATTGTTCTCGCGCAGGCGCTGGAAGAGTTCCGCGGCCTCGACGTCGCGATCGAAGCGCGCGCGCCAGCCGCGCGACAGGTTCGCCTGGAAGACATCGCCTGCGGCGAGATATTCGAGCACGCGCTGCACGCCGTCGGTGAAGCGACCGGGTTCGTCTTCTTCCAATGCGACGGGCGCTTGCCACGCCGGCAGCGATGCCTGCGCGGTGATCCTGGCAATGTCGGCGAACACGCCATCGCGCAGCGTTTCGTATCCGGTCTCGATGACCAGCACGCACTCGCCGCTGGTGTGATCGCGCAGCACCGCGGCCGGGCAACGCAGCGCCAGCGCAACGGGAAGCCTGCCTTCGGCGCGTGGCAGGTGCAGGATCGGTTCGACCTGCGCGGCGGCCTCATATCCGAACAGCAGCGCCCAGCCGCCGCGGAACGGCCAGCGCGGTTCGTCGCGTGGGACGCGTTCGGCCTGCCAGCGGGCGTCGAGGGCGGCGAAGAAATCGGTGCCGGCATCGGCGCCGTGTTCGTCGCGCACGGTTGCGTCCGCTTCAAGGCGCAGCTGCCCGCCGCCGGCAACCAGCAGCATGTCCCAGCGTCCCTGCGCGGTGCCGTGCGCGCTGGATTCCAGCAGCAGCGGGTAGCGCGCAGGCGCCAGGCGCTGCAGCGCGAGCAGGTCGAAGGAGGTGGGCAGCGGGTGGGTCAGGAGCATGGCGACATTGTCCGCTATTGAGGCTAATTCGCGGTTGCTTTGGGCCCGGTTCGATGCGGCTGCGCGGTCGGAAAGCCGTCTGCCCATTCCAGTCGTCATCCCGGCGAAAGCCGGGACCCAGGCTGTCACGCGGCCAAGAGCCGGTGACGACGGGCATCGACGGTGCGGGCCTGGGTCCCGGCTTTCGCCGGGATGACGCCAAACGGAATTTCGCCACGGCGATGGCAGACAGCCCTTCACCATGGCAACGGCAAGAAACGAAAATCCCCGCCGAAGCGGGGATCTTCACGTCACACATCGCAAGGCCGGTCAGACGCGCTTGAACACCAGCGTGCCGTTCGTGCCGCCGAAGCCGAAGCCGTTCGACATCGCGACGTCGATCTTCTTCTCGCGCGCGATATTCGGTACGTAGTCCAGATCGCAGCCCTCGCCCGCTTCGAACAGGTTGATCGTCGGCGGGATGATGCCGTGGTGCAGCGCCAGCACGGAGAAGATGGCTTCCACGCCGCCGGCCGCGCCGAGCAGGTGGCCGGTCATCGACTTGGTCGAGCTGACCATCGTCTTGTACGCGTGGTCGCCCAGCGCGCGCTTGATCGCCAGCGTTTCGGCCAGGTCACCCAGCGGCGTCGAGGTGCCGTGCGCGTTGAGGTATTCGATCTGGTCGGCGTTGACGCCCGCGTCCTTCATCGCCGCGACCA
>Ga0102591_1000288_pt1 | contig 110117 bp, 115 predicted proteins | sample AraplaCol_mCL_r2_2_FD_76860 | JGI IMG/M metagenome (GOLD analysis project Ga0102591, IMG submission 76860) | Arabidopsis root microbial communities from North Carolina, USA - plate scrape MF_Col_mCL_r2 (SPADES assembly) (version 2) | ecosystem: Host-associated > Plants > Roots > Endosphere...
GCCGCAACTCCGGCGACCGCCAGACCGGAAGCAAGGACGCTCCGCACCGCATGCACGAATGCCAATCTTGCCAAGGTCGACTTTCGATCAGTTTGATTAACGAACCGTAATTGCGGCGAGTCTTTGCCCTTATTCCACAAGGAGTGGAACGCGCTCGCCAATTCATGCACGAAAAATGCCACGCGATGCGGCTCATGCGCCGCAGCCGCAGCCTCGATTGTCCGGGGGTAGGCTGCGATCGACTTGAGAATACCGACCTCGGCCTCGTCGGTCAGGATCGAGAGATCGGCCTGAGACAAAGCGGCGGGAGAGAGATCCAGATCCGGGAACGCCTCGCGCGCCTGCCGGAAGATCGAGGCGCAGCGCGCATGCGCGTACTGGACGTAGAAGACCGGATTGTCCTTCGACTGCTCCACCACCTTGGCAAGGTCGAAGTCCAACGTCGCGTCGTTCTTGCGGAAGATCATCATGAAGCGCACCGCATCGCGGCCGACCTCGTCGATGACCTCGCGCAGCGTCACGAAATCGCCTGAGCGCTTCGACATGCGCACCTGCTCGCCGTTGCGCAGCAGGCGCACGAGCTGGCAGAGTTTGACGTCGAGCGCGCCCTTCTCGTTCGTCACCGCCTTCACAGCCGCCTGCATGCGCTTGACGTAGCCGCCATGGTCGGCGCCCCAGACGTCGATCATCTCGGCGAAGCCGCGCATGAATTTCGAGCGGTGATAGGCGATGTCGTTGGCGAAATAGGTGTAGCTGCCGTCCGATTTCAGCAGCGGCCGGTCGACGTCGTCGCCGAACTGCGTGGCGCGGAACAAGGTCTGCTCACGGTCTTCCCAGTCCTCGTCCTTCTGGCCCTTGGGCGGCGGCAGCCGGCCCTCATAGACCAGATCACGCGACCTGAGGTCCGCGATGGTCTCAGCGACAGCATCCTTGTTGCCGTCGACCTTCTGCAGCGAGCGCTCCGAGAAGAAGACCTCGTGTACGACGCCGAGCGCCGCCAGATCGTCGCGGATCATCGCCATCATGCCGTCGATCGCGGCAGTCCGGACGAGCGGCAGCCACTCCGCCTCCGGCTTGTCCTTCAGCGCCGGGCCATAGGTCTTCGCCAGCGTCTCGCCGACCGACTTCAGGTAGTCGCCCGGATAGAGCCCTTCCGGAATCGCGCCGATATCCTCGCCGAGCGCCTCGCGGTAGCGCAGGAAGGCGGAACGGGCGAGCACATCGACCTGGGCGCCGGCATCGTTGATGTAGTATTCGCGGGTGACGTTATGGCCGGCGAAGGCGAGCAGGCTCGACAGCGCATCGCCGAACACAGCGCCACGGCCATGGCCGACATGCATCGGCCCGGTCGGATTGGCCGAGACGTATTCGACATTGATCTTCGGGTCGGGCTTCGGCTTGCCTCGCCCATAATCCAGCCCGGCCTCGATGGCGGCCTTGAGCACGGCGATGAACACCGCCGGCTGCAGCGTCAGATTGATGAAGCCAGGGCCCGCGATCTCGGCCTTCGCGATCTCGGGATCCTTGGACAGCTCCTCGACCAGCAGCGTGGCGAGCGCGCGCGGATTCGTACCGGCATCCTTGGCGAGCACCATCGCCGCATTGATGGCGAGATCGCCATGGGCCGGGTCCTTGGTCGGCTCGACCACGACACGCCCGAGATTGAGCCCCTGCGGCAGCGCGCCTCGCTCGGCGAGCGCCGAGAGCGCGGCATGGAGACGGGCTGAATAGATCTCGAACAGGTTCATCGTGGCCACTGCGGTTTTAAAACCGCCCGGCCCTATCGCAGCGCGGGAGTATCGTCAAACAGGCGGCGGTGCTCGTCCAGTGCGTACCAGTCGGTCATGCCGGCGATATAGTCGGCGATCCGGCGCATCCGGCGATGCTCGTCGAGCCCTTCGCAGCCCGCCGCCCATTCCTCCGGCAGCAGCTCGGGCTCGGCCCTGAAGCGCGCGAAGAGGTCACGCACCACCTGCGCGGCCTGCTCCCGGATCGGCACGATGCGCGGGTGGCGATACATGCTGGGATAGAGGAAGCCCTTGATATCGCGGTCGGCGGCCTCGATCGCCGCGGAAAAGGCGACGACCGGCGCCCCTGCCCGGCGGATCGCGTCGGCGTCAGTCGGTGCAAGAGCTGCGAGTCGCGCCTGCGCCTCCCCGATCACGTCCTCGACGAAGCGTGTGATGACGCGGCGAACAAGCTCGTTGGTCAGGCGCGGCGTTTCCAGGCCCGGATGCAAGCGCTCGACCTCATCCAGCAATTCCGCCAGGAAGGGCACGGCCCGGAGCTCCGCATGGCCGAACAGCCCCGCCCGCAGCCCATCGTCGATGTCATGGGCATTATAGGCGATGTCGTCGGCCAAGGCCGCGACCTGCGCCTCGGCCGAGGCGTAGCTGTCGAGCCAGAGATCCTGCTTCTGCTGATATTCGAGGATCGCGGCGGGGATGCCGGTCTTGGCATAGCGCGCCGTCGGCTTGCCCGCAGAATCGATCAGCGGTCCATTGTGCTTGATCAGCCCTTCCAGCGTCTCCCAGCTCAGGTTGAGCCCATCGAAATCGGCATAGCGCCGTTCCAGCCGGGTCACGATCCTCAGCGTCTGGGCGTTGTGGTCGAAGCCGTCGAAGCCAGCCATGCATTCGTCCAGCGCGTCCTCGCCGGTATGGCCGAAGGGCGTGTGGCCGAGGTCATGCGCCAGCGCCAGAGCCTCGGCGAGGTCCTCGTCAAGTCCGAGCGCACGGGCTAACGCACGGGCGATCTGCGCCACCTCGATCGAATGGGTCAGGCGCGTCCGGTAATGGTCGCCCTCATGCGAGACGAAGACCTGCGTCTTGTGCTTCAGCCGCCGGAAAGCCGTCGAATGGATGATGCGATCGCGGTCGCGCTGGAACTCGCCGCGCGTGGCGGAGGCGGGCTCGGCGACGAGCCGCCCGCGACTTGAGGACGAACGGCAGGCGTAAGGAGCGCGCCAGCGATCGCCCGGCTCGACACCGGCTGGCTGAAACGGGCTGGCAGAATTCGGCATGGCGGCCTCGCGAGCCCCGAGCTTGTAGAGGCGCTGCCGGGCCATTACCTTTCAGGGTAACCAGGGTGCAAGGCGCATCTGCCTAAGGAGCCTGAATATGTCGACCGATCTTGCGGTCAATCAGCATGGCGTCGCGGTCACGGAGAATGCCGCGAAACGGATTCTGTCGGTGATGGCTACCGAGCCGCCCGGCTCGATGCTGCGCGTCAGCGTCGCCGGCGGCGGCTGCTCGGGCTTCCAATATGTCTTCGACGTCGATCGCGAGAAGGCGGTGGACGACATCGTGATCGAGCGCGACGGCGCGACCGTCCTGATCGACGAGACCTCGCTCGGGCTGCTCGAGGGCTCGACCATCGACTTCGTCGACGACCTGATCGGTCAGTCCTTCCGCATCACTAACCCGAACGCGACCAGCTCCTGTGGCTGCGGCACATCGTTCGCGGTGTGAGTAGGCCTCAGTTATTGGGGCCCGGATCGCCGCTCGCGAGCGCAACCTGCTCGAAGGCCCGCAGCAGCGCGCGGTCGAGCTTGCCCTCAGCCATTTGCGACAGGACACCAAAGGCTTCCACCGGAGCCATCGGCGCCTTGTAGCTGCGCCTTTCGATCAACGCAGCATGGATGTCGCAGATCGTCACCATGCGTACGAGATCGGAAATCTGTGCGCCCCGCAGCCCGTGCGGATAGCCCGAGCCGTCGAGATATTCGTGGTGCGAGAGCACGGCATCGAGGATATCGCCAGCGAAGCCTCCCTGCCGCAGCAGCATCCCGTGCCCAAGCTCGGTATGTCGTCGCATGACGGCGCGCTCCTCGGCCGCTAGCTCTCCCTCCTTCTTCAGGACCGCCAGCGGAATCCGCGCCTTCCCGATATCGTGCAGGACCGCCGCCGCGGTCAGCAATCCGCGGTCTTTCTCCGAGAAGCCAAGCGCCCGGCCGAAGGCGGCCGCGAGACCCGACACCAGCAGGCAATGTTGATAGGTCAGGTCGTCATGTCGCCGGACCAACGACAGCCAGTCGCCTAGATCGCTCTCCTCGGTCGCCCGGTTGATCGCGGCCACGCCCGTATCGATCGCGCCGACCGGAAGCGGGCCATCCGTGGCGGCAGCCGCCAGCAGATCCGCCATCGCCCCCGACGCTGCCCCGACATCTCGCCGTAGGCGCTGCGGCAGATGCCCCAGCTCGCCAGGAACATCGGGATCGTCCAGCATTTCCGCGAGCTTGGCGCGCATCAGCCCCGGCGGCATGTCGGCGGACAAGGTGGCGGTCGCCCCGATCGCGTTCGCCTGCACGGCGGCATGGGCAGACGATCCGCGCAGGACAAACAGGTGCGGCCGCCCCTTGGCCTGGCTGGCTGCCAGGAGTTTGCGCGTGGCCAGGACCGACTCGCTGGAGGACAGATCGATATCGATCAGGACGAGGCGCGACGGCCGGTGGTTGAGTTCGGACGGGCGCGTAATGTCCGCGACCGCACAGGCACCCCAAAACGCCAGCACGCGCTCAAGAGCCCGGCTGCGTTCGACCGAATCTGTAATGAGAAGCACGGCGCCCCTCGACGGCTAGAAGAACTCCTTTTAGGAGCCGCTCCTTGCCCTAAGGTAAACGCCGGCAAAGGAAGCGCCTGCGACCAAAGTCGAATCGTCGGTTCAGCCCGGGAGATCTGCGGGCCGGATCAGTGGGACGAAATCGCCCCGCCATCCTCAAGCCGGATCTCGGCGGCCATCAGCCCCTTCGGTCCCGGCCCGTAGCGGACCAGCACGGTCTGCCCCGGAATGAGCTCGACCAGCCCGTAGCGCCGCAGCGTTTCCATATGGACGAAGACGTCCGGAGCGCCCTCGCCCTTCGAGACGAAGCCGAAGCCGCGCAGGCGGTTGAACCACTTCACCACCATCCGCTCGAGCCCACTTGTGGGCGCGACCGAGACATTGGTCCGCGCCATCGGCATCTCGGAGGGGTGGCGACCGGCGGAGGTGTCGATCGAGAGCACGCGCACAGCCTGCCGGCCCCGCGACTTCTCGATCGCCTCCAGCACGATGCGAGCCCCTTCCGCTATCGTGTTGAAACCATCGCGCTTCAGGATGGTAACGTGGAGGAGGATGTCCTGGCCGCCCGCCTCCGGGACGACGAAGCCGTAGCCCTTCGACACATCGAACCATTTGACGAAGCCGGCGATCTCGACGGGGATCTCCGACGCGCCACTGGCCGGTCCGTCGAGCCGTACGACCCGATTGAGGGACTGGATCGGACCAATCGGTGGCCGCCCGCTCTCACCGAATTCGTCGGACATGTGCCGCTCACCCCCAACGCAAAACCTGATTCGTTTTGCCACGATAGCACCGCTGCGGATTCGGGATACAGCCGCAACGACGTCTTCCACATCATCCACGCACGATAATGCCGGAATTTCCGAGGCTCTCCCGGTTTTCCTCGCCCTGTGGCATAGATGAATCACTGCCCCCGATCCGAGGCTCCGCCGTCCGATGCAGGATATTTCGACGCTCATCCTCTTCGCCGGCGCTGCAGCAGTCCTCACCGCGACGCCCGGCCCCGACATGCTGCTGATCGCCTCGCGCAGCCTGAACCAGGGCCGCGCCGCGGGCTTCATCACTTATGCTGGCATCGCGACCGCCAGCTACCTGCAGTCATTCGCCGCGGCGTTCGGCCTCTCGCAGCTCTTTCTGCTGGTGCCCTGGGCCTATGACGCGCTGCGCTGGATCGGCGCCGCCTATCTCGCCTGGCTGGCCTGGACGACGCTCAGGACCAAGGCGCCGCTGCTGGCGCCCGGCGTCGTCTCCGCCCTGCCACTGCGCCGCATCTTTCTGCAGGGTATGTGGTCCAACCTGCTCAACCCCAAGATGGCTCTGTTCATGCTGGCCCTGCTGCCGCAGTTCCTGAAGCCGGAAGCGGGCTCGATCGCGCTGCAGGTCGTGATTCTCGCCACGATCCTCAATGTGATGGGATTCATCGCCAACGGCGCGGTGATCCTCGCGGCCAGCCGAATCGGCCGGGCGCTTGCGGATCGCCCTGCCCTGGCCCGCCTGCCGCAGAAGCTGATGGGCGCGGTCTTCGGCGGCTTGGCGCTGCGCCTCGCCTTTGCCGCGCGCGACTAGCGCAACCTCTTTATGAAGCCAGCCGCGCCAGCGCGACCCCGCTCTCCGCGCGGATGATGAGATCGGCGATCGGATCGAGATCGGTCGGCTCGCGATTGAGGATCACGAGCTTCGCGCCCTGCCGCTTGGCGATGATCGGCAGCGTCGCCGCCGGGTAGACCACCAGCGAAGAGCCGACGACGAGGAAGAGGTCGCATTCCAGCGCCAACTCCTGCGCCCGCATCATCTGCTGCTGAGGCATGGCCTGGCCGAAGGAGATCGTCGCCGATTTCACCGGCCCGGCGCACATGATGCAGGCCGGCGGCTCGCCCGTCGCCTCGAAGGCCGGGCGGATCGCTGCGAGTTCATGGCGCCAGCCGCACGTCAGGCAGGTGGCATAAGTGCCGTTGCCGTGCAGCTCGATCACCTGTTCCTCCGGCACGCCGGAGGCCTGATGCAGCCCGTCGATGTTCTGCGTGACGATGGCTGGCGAGCGCCCCTCCGCCACCAGCCGCGCCAACGCCCGATGACCGATATTGGGCTGCGCATCCCTGTAATGATCGTCCATCGTGAATTTCCGCCGCCAGGCCTCGATGCGCGCCTCACGGCTTTGGACGAAGGCCTCGAAGGGAATCGGCTTGTTGACCATCCAGGGCGAACCGGGCGTGCGGAAATCGGGCACGCCCGATTCCGTCGAGATGCCGGCGCCGGTGAAGCTCACGATGCTGTCTGCCCTGTCCAGCATGGCGTGGAGCTCGGCGATGGCGTCCTCGGTCTCGTCCTGCATCAGGCCATCCCATCCGTAAGCTGGAAGCTTTCCAGATATGGACCGCTCTCGCGTCGCTTCCAAGGCAGGCGGACAAGCCTTGCAGACAATCGCAAGCCTTCCAGACAATTGACGGAAGCCCGCGCGCGTCCCAAAGCAGTTGGCCATGCTCAACGCCGCGCCCGCCTCGCTCAATCCTGATCTTCTCGACACCGGCACGCCGCCGATTCCCGAAGCGCAGGGCTGGGCCAGGGCCTATGATGGCCGCTTCGGTCCGCTGATCGACTTGTCGCAGGCGGTGCCCGGTGCACCGCCGCCGCAGGCGCTGCTCGACAAGCTGGGCGAAGCCGCTTCCGACCCCGCGAGTACGCGCTATGGCGCGATCGTCGGCGATGCCGCCCTGCGCGAGCGCTATGCCGCCGAGATCTCCGCCATCTATGGCACGCAGTTCGCGCCGGCCGAGATCGCCATCACCTCGGGCTGCAACCAGGCCTATGTCATGACGATGATGGCGCTGGCGCAGTCGGGCGACAACGTCCTGCTGCCGACGCCCTGGTACTTCAACCACGAGATGACGCTGACCATGCTCGGCATCGAGGCTCGGGCCCTGCCCTGTGCGCCGGAGGCGGGCTTCGTACCTGATGTCGCGACGGCCGAGCCGCTGATCGATGCGCGCACCCGCGCCATCGTGCTGGTCACGCCCAATAATCCGACCGGCGCAGTCTATCCCCCTGAGACGATCGCTGCCTTCGCCGAGCTCTGCGCCCGGCGCGGCCTCTGGCTCGTGCTGGACGAAACCTATCGCGATTTCCTGCCCGCGGGCGTTGCGAAGCCGCATGAAGTCTTTGCGACAAGCGGCTGGCGGGACTCCGTCATCGGCCTTTACAGCTTTTCGAAGGCCTATGCCGTTCCGGGCTGGCGGCTCGGCGCGATCACGGCCGGCGAGCCGGTCATTGCCCAGATCGGCAAGGTGCTGGACTGCGTCCAGATCAGCCCCGTCCGGGCCGGTCAGGTGGCGGTGACCTGGGGCATCGACGGCATCCGCGACTGGCGTGAGCGCAACCGCGCCGAGATCAATGCCCGCGCCGATCTGTTCCGCGAAAGCATGGCGCCGCTGAACGGCTGGCGCGTGCTCTCGGCCGGCGCCTATTTCGCCTATGTCGCGCATCCCTTCGCGGATGTCCCGGCAGCGGAGGTGGTGCGTCGGCTCGTCGAGGAGCGCGGCGTCCTCGCCCTGCCCGGCCCCTATTTCGGCCCCGGTCAGGAGAACCACCTGCGCATCGCCATCGCCAACGTCGCCGCGGATCGGATCGGCCAGCTCGGCGAACGGCTGAAGGGCTTTTCGCTCTAATGCAACCTCGCCGCCGTCATCCCGGACAAGCCGCGTAGCGGCGCCGATCCGGGATCCATCGGAGGCGTTGCGCTTTACGATGGATCCCGGCGCTCCGCTTCGCTGCGGCCGGGATGACGTCGAGGTGTCAGAGCGAAGAACTTACCGGAACAGCGCCGCGTAGCGCTGGCGATAGGCGAAGACCAGCAGCAGACCCAGCACGACGAGGATGATCGCCACTGGCAACCCTTGCGGGTTCAGCACGAGGTGGAAGAACACGATCACCGTCATGATCGGGGCGATCAGGGCGAGGCCGAAGGCCGGCGCGACATTGGCGATGAGGCTGAGCGCACCCGTCAGGTTCACGACCTTGACCATCGGCCAGATGAAGGAATTCTGCAGCACAGCCTCGAGGGCGAGCCCCTGCTCGCTGGTCGGCGGGTGGATCAGATTGTGGCCGGTGGCCATCCACCAGAAGCCGTCGACGGCGCTGACGAGGAAGATCAGCCCGAGCAGGACGCGCGGGACGGTGACGAGAAAAATGGTCTTCATGGTGATCCCAGCCGATAGCAAAAGAGCCCGGGCCGCGCTGCTGCGGCACCGGGCTCAAGCTTAGTCGCCTCGAACGGCAGCCGGGTTCAAGCGGCCGGTCGCGAACTCACATCGTCGCGCCGATCTGCCAGGGCACGTATTCCGCGTCGCCATAGCCGAGCTCTTCGGACTTGGTCCGCTCGCCGGAGGCGACCTTGAGAACCTTCTCAAAGATCTCGCGGCCCTTCTGCTCCAGCGAGACGCCGTCGAGCACGTCGCCGCAGTTGATGTCCATGTCGTCGATCATCTTCTCGTAGATCGGCGTATTGGTCGCGAGCTTGAAGGACGGCGTCGGCTTGCAGCCATAGGCGGAGCCACGGCCGGTGGTGAAGGCAAGGATATTGGCACCGCCCGCCACCTGCCCCGTCGCCGCGACCGGGTCGTAGCCGGGCGTGTCCATATAGACGAAGCCCTTCTCCTTCACCGGCTCGGCATAATGATAGACGGCCGAGAGCGTCTTGGTGCCGCCCTTGGCGGCGGCGCCCAGCGACTTCTCCAGGATGGTCGTCAGCCCGCCCGCCTTGTTGCCCGGCGAGGGGTTGTTGTTCATGTCCATCCGAGCGCGGGCAGTGTAGTCCTCCCACCACTTGATGATCCCGACGAGCTTCTCGCCGACCTCGCGCGTCGCAGCGCGGCGGGTGAGCAGATGCTCGGCGCCGTAGATCTCCGGCGTCTCGGACAGGATCGCGGTGCCGCCATGCTCGACCAGGATGTCAACCGCAGCGCCCAGAGCCGGGTTGGCGGTGATGCCCGAGTAGCCATCCGACCCGCCACACTGCAAAGCCAGCATCAGCTCGGAGGCCGGCACGGTCTCGCGCACCGCCTTGTTGGCGATCGGCAGCATGACCTTCAGCGCCTCGATGCCGGCGGCGACCGCCTTCTTCGTCCCGCCCGTCTCCTGGATGGTCAGAGTCCTGAAGACGTCGCTCTCGGTGACGCCGTAGGCTTCCTTCATGCGGCTGATCTGGAAGCCCTCGCAGCCGAGGCCGACGACGAGGACCGCGGCCATGTTCGGGTTGCAGGCATAGCCCCAGGTGGTGCGCTTCAGCACCTCGAAGCTCTCGCCGTTGTAGTCGATGCCGCAGCCGGTGCCGTGGGTCAGCGCGATGACGCCGTCGACATTGGGATAATCGGCAAGCAGCCCGGAGCGCTTCACCTCCTCGGCCATGAAGCGCGCCGCCGAGGCCGAGCAGTTCACCGAGGTCAGGATGCCGACATAGTTGCGCGTGCCGGCCTTGCCGTTGGCGCGGCGGAAGCCCTGGAAGGTCGCCTGCTGCTCGATCGGCAGCACGAATTCGGGCTTCGCCTCGGCCGCATAGGCATAGTCGCGGTCGAAGGAATGGAAGCCGGTATTGTGCTCATGGACCCATTCGCCGGGCGGGATATCGACCGTGGCGAAGCCGATGATCTGGCCGAACTTGCGGATCGGCTGGTCCTTGGCGATCGGCGCGATCGCCATCTTGTGCCCGCGCGGGATGCGCTTCAGCGCTGTGGCGCCGGCCGCCGTCACGCCGATATCGACCGGGTCGACGGCCACCACGACATTGTCGGCGGCGTTGAGCTTGAGGGTGCGAGGCGGCAGGGACTTGTCGAGCATGGCGGAAACCGGAAAACCTCTTGGCCGCGACTAAGGCGTTTATCGCTAAGAGATGCCCCCAATCGCGCCCGTTTTCAATCGGTTCAAAAGAAAGGCCGGCATGCGCCGCCACGACCGAAACTGGCGGGACAGGCCCCAACCCTTCCGGCAAGCCGGCCTGGACCTGCGGCGGCGATTGATTTTTGTCGGTCCCGATGCTGGGCTGGCGCGAGGGAGCGGCTCGGCGCCGGCAAAGACATGGAACCGTTCAGGACGACTTTCTCAGCCAGAATCCTGCGCAAGCAGGACGACCTGCCACGCTACATCGTCGTCAAGCCGGAGCATGTGAACGGCCGAATCCGCTCTTTCCCGGCGCAGGTGATGCTGAACGAAGCCGGCCCGTTCGAGCGCAATATCCATCCCTGGGGCAAGGGTTCCGACGTCTTCTTTTTCAACGTGACCGAGCCGCAGTGCCGGAAGGCGGGGCTCGACACGAACGACCCATGCGTCGTGACCCTGTCGTCGAAGCCTTAGGGCTTTCTAGCTTCGTACGGAACCACCGCGTCATCCCGGACAAGCGGCTTTAGCCGCGCAGATCCGGGATCCATCGTAGAGTGCAGCGCCTTACGATGGATCCCGGGGCAAGCCCGGGATGACGGCGTTGTTCCGCAAGCAACCAATGCCCCGCGCCGTCAAAGAAAAAGCCCGACCTCACGGCCGGGCTTCCTGCATCTTGGTATATCGGGCTTAGGCCGCCTCGCGGCGGCCAGCCCTTATCGCCTCACTTGGCGACCGGGGTCGCCTTGGCGACGATGCCTTCGAACGGCTTGTACGCGTCCTTGGCGAGAGCGGTGTAGAGCTCGCCCATCTTGGTGAGCTGGGCGACGGCGCCCTCGAACGAGGTCTTGATGAAGTCCGCCTGGACCTCGAGAGCCTTGTCGAAGGTCTTCACGCCGGCAAGCTTCTCCAGGGCGGCGGTGCCGGCCTCGAAGGACTTCTTGGCGTAGTCGGTGGTCTCGACGGCGATGGTCTGCACGCCCTTGGAAGTGGCGCCGAAGGCCTTCAGAGCCGCGTCGACGTTCTCTTTGGAGGCTTTCTGGAAGGTCTCGAACTGCTGGATCATAGTCGTCTCCCTGGCACCTTGTTTGTGCCGCCTTTGGTGAGGAGCCGGGAACGGCCCATTGTGTCGCCCCAAGGTCGTATGAAAGAGATCATCACCGGGGACTGCTGCAATATTGTGCAGTGCAACATGAAAGTCAAGCGCCTGCTGCGTTGCAGTACACGCATATCGTTCCGCTCGCAACCAATCAAGTTTTAACGGCTCCGTAACCGCGTCGACCTAACCTCCTCTCACTGTGTCCCGGGCGCCACGATGGAGCCGGCTCCGGGGCGAGGTGAAACAGTCGAGTTTCGAGGCGGTTCATGGTTCTGGGTTGCGTTGGGTTTTGGCGGCCGCGTCTGCGCGTCGTCATCGGGCTGATCGGTGTTGCCGCCGTCGCGGCCACCATGGCTGCCTCCCCTGCCGAGGCACGCAAGCTTCGCCGACATGCCGGAGGCGGCGGTTACACGCCGCCCTATGCGGCAATGGTGGTGGACGTGAAGAGCGGTCGCACGCTCCACGCGGTCAACGAGGATGCGCCGCGCATCCCGGCCTCCCTCACCAAGGTCATGACGCTCTACATGCTGTTCGAGCAGATGGAGCGCGGCCGCTTCAATATGGAATCCGAGCTGCAGGTCTCGTCCTATGCAGCCTCGCAGCCGCCGACCAAGCTCGGCCTGCGCCCCGGCTCGACGGTCGCCGTCGAGGACGCGATCAAGAGCATGATCACGCTCTCGGCCAACGACGTCTCGGTCGTGGTGGCCGAGAACATCGCGGGCTCCGAAGAAGCCTTCGCCGAGATGATGACGCGCAAGGCGCGCTCGCTCGGCATGAGCCAGACGCGGTTCTATAACCCGCACGGCCTGCCGCATTCCCCGCCGAACCTGACGACGGCGCGCGACCTGACGATCCTCGCCCGCGCCATCCAGGAGCGCTTTCCGAAATATTTCTCGCTCTTCTCGACCCGCGCCTTCCAGTACGGCAGCCGCACCATCCGCGGCCATAACCGTCTGCTCGGCAAGGTCGAGGGCGTCGACGGCATCAAGACCGGCTATACCCGCGCCTCCGGCTTCAACCTGATGACCTCGGCGAAGGCCGAAGGCCGGCAGATCGTCTCGATAGTGCTCGGCGGCCGCTCCGGCGCCTCGCGCGACAAGATCATGACCGATCTCGTACTGGCGAACCTGCCCCGTGCCGCGACCGGCGGTCGCTCGTCCGTGATGGTGGCCAGCGGTCCCGAGCGCGAGGAGGCACCGCGTCAAGAAGAACGTCTGCGCGAAGAACGTCCGCGTCAGGAAGAGCGCGTCCGCGCCGCGGCCGCCGCCGAGCCCGCGCCGCTGCCGGTGCCGCGTCCCGAGGCGATCGCCGAGGCGCCCCTGCCTCCGGCCGCCCGTGCTTACGCCCCGATGCCGACCACGACCCCGATCGCCCCGCCGCGCCCGGTCGCCAACAACGGCGCCCAGCCGCTGTCGCTCTCCGGCATGCGCCCCGTCGCCGCGACGACGACGCCGTCGGCCATGCGCTGGTCGGTCGGCGCCCAGCCGGTCGATGCCAAGGTGCTGCGGCCGCCGGCGAATGTCGACGTAACCTCCTCCATCGCCAAGGCTCCCGAGCCGGTCGAGGCTCCCGCCAAGATCATCGAAGCCAAGGTCGAGGTCGCCGCCGCCAGCGTCGAGCGCAAGACCGAGGCCGCGCCCGCCAAGGCTCAGGCTCCCGAGCCGGCCCCGGCGCTGTCGCATCAGGCCGCGGTCGTCGCCTCCGGCAAGTGGATGATCCAGCTCGGCGCCACCGATGACGAGGGCAAGGCCAAGGAAATCCTGGCCCGTGCCCGCGCCAAGGCCGCCGGTCCGCTCGCCAGCGCCTCACCCTTCACCGAGAAGGTCGAGAAGGGCGGTTCCACCCTCTTCCGCGCCCGCTTCGCCGGATTCGACGACTCGAAGGACGCGCAGAACGCCTGCGCCCTGCTCAAGCGCGGCGGCTTCTCCTGCTTCGCCACCCGCAGCTGATCGCCAGGGAAAGGAGTTCACGCCATGTCGCAGACCCAGTTCCCCAACGCTCCGCTATCGCTGCTTCACAAGGACGTCCTTGGCCTGGTTGACGCGGGCGGCAAGGCCGCTGGTTCCGCCGGCGTCCGGGTGGATGCGCTTCATCAAAGCTCGGTGGGCCTCTCGGACCGCTTCCTCGCTCGCCCCCGGCTGAAGCCCCAGGATCTCGTAGGCCTCCTGTTGCGTCATCGCGCCCGTGCCCGGCGCGCGGCCCTGCCCCGCGTCGCGATCACGCTGTCCGTCTTCACGCCAGCCGGGCGACCGGCGGTCGAGATATGCCTCTAGCAGGCGCGCCCCGTCAGGGTCTCTGCTCAGGCATTCGCGCATGAGTTCCGCGAGCTCGGCCATGCTCAGGCCATCGAGCTCGCGCCCCGCCTGAGCCCCCGCCTTGATGCGGCCGGTCATCGCGCCGCTGTCATGGTCGAGCATCATCTCCAGCAGCACGGATTCGACCTTCGAGCGCGCCCCCGGTGTGGCGCCTTCGCGATCGGCCCAGGGAAAGCGGATGCCCCCCGGCCCGGTCGCGCTCCAGCCGAGCAGCCAGGCGCCGATGCCGCCAAGGAAGATCGCCATGTCGAGGCGGCCGCGCAGCATCAACAGCCCGGCGACGCCGAGCGAGGCGACGCCGCCGACCGTCTTCGCCAGCCGCGCCAGAACCTTCGGATTGGCGCCGGCGAAGAGCTTCACCAGCCACCAGACCAGAATCAGCACGGCAACGCCGTAGAGCAGGCCCACTAGCGCCCTCCGTCCATGGCGGCGATCAGCCCCTTGACCGCCGGGCTGGCACCGGCCAGCCGCAGCATCGCCTCGCGCCCGCCGGCAGCATAGGCAGCCGCCCCGCGCAGCAGTTCCAGCAGCGAGGCCGGCGCATTGACGTCGAACCGCGCATGCGCCCCGCCGGTCAGCCGCGCGATCGTCGCGAAGGCGGCGCTCGCCACCGGGTCATGCCCCTCCTGGAAGACGAAGCCGCGGATGCCACGCAGGCCGAGCTCTCCGGCCAGCGCCGCGATAGCATCGACATCCTCCTCCATCGCATCGCCGACGAAAACGAAGGCCCTGATCGGCACGGATTTCGTCTCGTCGCGGATATGGCGCAGCACGCGGGCGATCTGCGTCTGCCCGCCCTCGCAGCCGATCCGGCGCATCAGCCCGGTCAGCCGCTCGGGCTCACCGACCCAACCCGAGGCGCGGCATTCGCCGATGCCCCGGAAATAGACAAGCTGCACCGCGAGCCCGCCGCCGGCGCCGCCGGTCTGCGCGGCGACATCGAACATGCGCGCCTGCAGCGAGCAGGCGAGATCCCAGGTCGGCTGCCGGCTCATCGTGGCATCGAGCGCGAAGACGAGCCGACCCGCCTGCCCCGTCGCCAGCGGCACGAGCCGCTTGGCCGCGCCAAGAAAGCGGTCGATCTCGCCTGGCTGCGATTGGCTGGCCGGCGCGTTGGCGGAAGCCTTGCCCACGGCCCGGTCGTTCTTCTCTTTCATCGCCCCTTGCGATCCGGATGAATCGGTCCCTCGTTCCTGATATTGGCCATCGCAGCGGCATTTGCTACCCGTCGACCGAACGGAGGGACGACGCGTGGCCGCGATCAGCATATTCGAGACGGTTGCCAGCATGCGCGAGGCCGTCGCCGGCTGGCAGGCCGCCGGCGAGAAGGTGGCGCTCGTCCCGACCATGGGCGCGCTGCATGAGGGGCATATCGCGCTGGTCACCGAGGCGCAGCGACATGCGCGGCGCGTCATCGTCTCGATCTTCGTCAATCCGACGCAGTTCGCGCCGCATGAGGACTTCAAGAAATACCCGCGCACCTTCGACGACGACTGCGCCAAGCTCGTCGCCGCAGGCGCCGACGCCGTCTTCTTCCCCTCGGTCGAAGAGATGTACCCCGCCGGCTTCGCCACCCGCGTGCTGCTGCTCGGCCCGGCCGCCGTCGGGCTGGAGGACCGCTTCCGCCCGACCCATTTCGAGGGCGTGGCCACGGTCTGCTGCAAGCTCTTCACACAGTCCCGCGCCGACTACGCGGTCTTCGGCGAGAAGGACTATCAACAGCTCAAGGTCGTCACCCGCATGGCGGCCGATCTCGATCTCGGCATCAAGGTCGTGCCGCTCGCGACGCTGCGGGAGCCGGACGGCCTCGCCATGTCCTCGCGCAACCGCTACCTCTCGGCCGAGCACCGCGCGCTCGCGCCCACGCTGCACCATGTGATGCAGGGCCTCGCCGCCCGGATCCGCAACCGCGACGAGCTCTACCAGGCGGTCGCCGACGCGCAGAACGCGATCATCACCGTCGGCTTCGAGCTCGATTATCTGGAGGCCCGCCACGCCGAGACGCTCGCGCAGGTCTCTTCGCTGGCGGACGGCCCAATCCGCCTCTTGCTCGCGGCTCGCATCGGGAGCACGCGGCTGATCGACAATATCGCTGTGTGACGGATCGGGCTCCGCTTGCGCCGGGCTGCGGTCTTAGAGTGCCGCGACGATCGCGGACCGGTGTTTTGGCATGGGCCGGCGGCGCAGTGCAGCGCGGCGGGCAGGCCGGACCTTGTCCAGCCCGGTCAGGCAACGTCCATGCATCTCGACGCCGTTGGTGAGGCGGGCATCCAGGCGCTTGGCAACGGAAACGACGGCAGCAAGAATCCTTAACATGGTGTTCTACTCTGATGCGTCCGGCCGATACGACCGGCGGCAACCAGAAAGATAGAACCGCGCCCATAAGTTATCGATGGTGACAGAGGCTAGCGCGCATAAAGATGTCGTAGGGGAAACCTCCCGAAGCGCTACAACAACCCCAGCCCCGCCAATTCCCGCCGCATCTCCTCGGGCATCTCACCGAGGTCGCCGCCGTGCTCAGCGAGGTCGCGCGGGGCGTCCTTGGGCTGCAGATAGCGCCAGCCCTGGAAAGGCCGGTACGGGCGCGGCTCGACCGGGATCACCACTGGGTCCATCACGAGATGGCAGCGACCGATACCCTCAGCGTCGGTAAAGGGGCGAATGTCGGTCAGGAGCTGACGCGCCGAGATCTGGCCCTTGATCACCCAGTAGAGCGAGCCGCCATCGAGGATCTCCTCGACCTTCTTCGGCACCATGCGGGTGGTATGCGTTTGCTCCTGCGGCCGGCCGGAACGGCGGCGCAGCAGCATGTTCTCCTCGATCCACTCTTCGAGATCGGTGATCGATTCCGCGCCGACGCAGAGCTTGAGCAGGTGAAGAGCCATGCGCGGAATTTAGTACTCCGCTGAGCGGTGGGCCAGCTTTCGTGGCGCCGCTCTCCACAGATGACGGCGTCATTCTCGGGCGGCATCGCGTCGACCCGAGCGACTGTCTTGCTGGTCAAGCGGTTTGCCATGGCTTTCGCTCGCGGATGATGGCGTTGAGGATGACGAGAAGCTTTCTCGCGATAGCGACGACGATGAGCTTGGGGCGCTTGCCTGCGGCGCGCAGCCGCTCGGCCACGGGCTTGAGGATCGGGTTCCAGCGCATCGCGACGAGGGCGGCCATGTAGAGGGCGGCGCGCACGGGAGCCCGGCCGCCTCCGATGCGCCGCTGGCCCTGGAAGCGCCCTGAATCGCGGTTGAACGGGGCCAGCCCGGCCAAGGCTGCGATCTTGCGGCGGTCGAGCCGGCCGAGTTCCGGCAACTCGGCGATCAAGGTCCGGGCGGTCGTGTCACCGACGCCCGGAACCGAGGTCAGCAAGCCCTCCGCCTCCCGCCAGGCCGGCGTGCCGCGGATGGTCTCGTCGAGGTCGCGCTCGAGGGCGGAAAGCTCTTTCTGGAGCATCGCCAGGACGCGCTCGACGCCGCGGATCAGCTTCGGCCGAGCCAGCATGCGGCGCCGGTTCCGTTCGGCGACCATCATCTCGACGAGCTGGCGCCGCCGCGCCACCATCTCGCCCAGGGCCCGGGCCGCCTCGTCAGCCAACGGCCGCGGCGCCGGCCTGACCGCTTCGGCGAAGCGGGCGATGACCTGCGCATCCAGCGCATCGGTCTTGGCCTTCAGGCCGAGCGCTTGCGCGAAGGCGCGGATCTGGCGTGGATTGACCACCACGAGCGGCAGGCCTGCCGCCGCCAGCCCGGCTGCCACCACCGTCTCGAAGCCGCCGGTCGCTTCCATCACGACCAGGGCGGGAGCCAGCGACGAGAGCCGTTCTGCCAAGGCTTCGATCCCGCTGCCGTCCCGAGCAAAGGCAAGGGCCTCGCCCGAGGGCAGCAGATGAACGTCCAGACGCTCCTGCGAGACGTCGATGCCGACATGAACCTCCATGGTGTCCCGTCCTTGCCGATGCGAACTCGCCTGGCGGCGGCTCCGGCGACTGTTCGGGAGCAATGGAGAAGCGGACAGGGCACCTCGCTCGGGTCCGGGCTCACGCGCCCCAGAATCTGCTGGTGTCCCCGCCCGCGCCGCTGCCGACAGCTTCAGGCATGACGGCAACAAGATACAAGAATCTCGTGACAGGAGAGCGCTGGTTTCCAAGATGCCCGGGTCGAGCCCGGGCATGACGGCGGGAACCGAAGCCGCTATCACTCCACAACGACGAACGGAGCCCCTCGATGCGCGGATTGGCAGGCAAGGTCATTCTCGTCACCGGCTCCTCGACCGGTATCGGCTACGCGATGGCTGAGCGACTGGTGGCCGAGGGCGCCAGAGTGCTGATCCATGGCCGCGATCCGGCCGAGGTCGATGCCGCTGCGATGAAGCTCGGCCCTGCGACAAAGGGCACCACCGGTGATCTCGCCGAGCCGGACACGGCGCAGGCCATCGTCGACGCCACGCTGGCCGCCTTCGGTCGCATCGACGGGCTGGTCAACAATGCCGGCATCTATCCGCGCGGCATTCTGGCCGAGACGACCGCGACCTTCTTCGACCATGTCTTCGCGATCAACACCCGCGCGCCCCTGCTCTGCGCCGAGGCTGCGATCCGCGCCTTCCGGGCGCAGAAATCCGGCGGCTCCATTGTCACCATCGGCTCGATCAACGCCTATTGCGGCCTGTCGAACCTAACCGTCTATTCGATGTCGAAGGGCGCACTGATGACGATGACGCGCAACCTCGCCAACACGCTCGGTCCCGAGCGCATCCGCGCCAACCAGCTCAATGTCGGCTGGACCTGGACCGCCAATGAGGACGCGACGCAGCAACGCGAAGGCAAGCCACCGGGCTGGCAGAACCATGTGCCGCTGCGCCACGCCCCGACCGGCCGGATCATGCAGCCGGAAGAGATCGCGGCACACACCGCCTTCTGGCTCTCGGACGACAGCGCTCCCGTATCGGGACAGATCTACGAGGCGGAGCAGTTCCCGGTGATCGGCCGTGGATGAGCAGGCCGGCTGGCGCCGGCACCTGCTCGACGGGCGTCATCCCGGCCGCAGCGAAGCGGAGCGCCGGGACCCATCGGAGAGCGCAGCGTCCTATGATGGTTCCCGGATCTGCGCGGCTTCGCCGCTTGTCCGGGATGACGCTGGAGGGACCTGAATCGTCCTCTCAACAAAGGCGCCCAACCACCTCGCGCGACTCGGCTACTCTCCCAGAACCACGACCTTCGCCCCTTCCGCGACCTGCATGCCGGGCTCGCCGGCGACCTCGCTGATCGTGCCGTCGCGGGGCGCTGTGAGGACGTGCTCCATCTTCATCGCCTCGACGATGGCGAGCCGCTGGCCCTTGGTGACGATCTCGCCCGGCGCGACGAAGACGGCGACGAGCTTGCCATGCATCGGCGCCTTGACCACGCCGCCCGAGCCGGCCGCCGCATCGAGATCGACGCTGAAGGGATCGAACAGCGAGACCGACGTCTGCCGGCCGCGATGCAGCGCGAACCATGTGCCGCCCTCGCCTTCCGCCAGCGCAACCTCATGCTCGCCCTCGCCGATCTCATGGCCCGGCAGGGTGACGCGCGCATCACTGCCGTGCCACTCGATCCGCGCCTCGACCCGTTCGCCATCGACCAGCAGGGAGAGGCCAAGCGGCTGGCGCGGCATCAGCGAAAAGGCGTCCGCCTCGGCCCAGGGCGAGCGCGCTTCGCTCTCCGCCCTCCCCGCCGCCTCGACGATTCCCGCCGTCTGGCGCTCCTCCTCGAGTTGCAGCGCGGCCGCAGCCACGGCCGCCGCATCCAGCGGCTGCGGCTCGGCTCCCAGCGCTGGAATGTTGCGCTCGATGAAGCCGGTGTCGAAGGGTCCGCTGCGGAAGCCTTCCGCCTCGGTCAGCTTCTTCAGGAAGGCGAGATTGGTGCGCGGGCCGGCGACGATGGTCTCCGCCAGCGCCTCGCCCAGTCGGTCCAGCGCCTCGTCGCGCGTCGCGCCATGGGCGATCACCTTGGCGATCATCGGATCGTAGAAGGGCGTCACCGTATCGCCGGCCTCGACGCCGGTGTCGATGCGAATGCCCTCGCCATGCGGGAAGGTCAGCGCCCAGAGCTTGCCGGTCGAAGGCAGGAAGCCCTTCTCCGGGTCCTCCGCATAGAGCCGCGCCTCGACGGCATGCCCCTTGGCCTTGACATCGGCTTGCGTGAAGCCGAGCAGCTCGCCGGCCGCCACCTTCAATTGCAACTCGACGAGATCGAGCCCGGTGATCGCCTCCGTCACCGGATGCTCGACCTGGAGCCGCGTGTTCATCTCCATGAAGTAGAAGCGGTCGGCGCGCAGGCCCTCGCGGCCATCGGCGATGAATTCGACCGTGCCGGCCCCGACATAGCCGACGGCCTTCGCCGCTTCCGTCGCGGCCTTACCCATGGCGGCGCGCATCTCGGCCGTCATGCCCGGCGCCGGCGCCTCCTCGATCACCTTCTGATGGCGACGCTGCAGCGAGCAATCGCGCTCGTAGAGGTGGACGACATTGCCATGGCTGTCGCCGAAAACCTGGATTTCGACATGGCGCGGCGAGAGCACATATTTCTCGACCAGCACGCGCGCATCGCCGAAGGCGCTCGACGCCTCGCGCTGGGCGCTGGTCAGGGCATCGGCGAAATCCTCAGGCCGATCGACCTTCTTCATGCCCTTGCCGCCGCCGCCGGCGACCGCCTTGATCAGCACTGGATAGCCGATGCGCTCCGCCTGCTTTGCCAGGAAGCCGACATCCTGCTCGGCACCATGATAGCCCGGCACGACCGGCACGCTCGCCTTCTCGACCAGCGCCTTGGCGGCATCCTTCAGGCCCATCGCCCGGATGGCGGAAGCAGGCGGGCCGACGAAGGCGATGCCGGCGGCCGCACAGGCCTCCGCGAAATCGGCATTCTCTGAGAGGAAACCATAGCCCGGATGGATGCAGGCGGCGCCCGCCTGCTTGGCCACAGCAAGGATCTTGGTGGCGTCGAGATAGCTCTCCCGTGCGGGGGCCGGGCCGATATGATAGGCCTCGTCCGCCATCTGGACGAAGAGCGCCTCGGCATCGGCATCCGAATAGACAGCGATGGTGCGCAGGCCCAGCCGCCTGGCGGTGCGGATGACGCGGCAGGCGATCTCGCCGCGATTGGCGATCAGGATGGAGGGCAGCTTGGCGGCAATCGTCATGACAGCGTCCTCGAAAGGCTTGCCGCCTTTATAGCCCGCCCGCCGCGCCTGTCTGCGCGTTGTTGCGCAAACCGGGTTGGGCCGCTTCCGGCTCCGCACCCCGCCGCAGCGAGCGCCAGATCGCCCACGTCGCCTGGAAACAGAGCCCGGCAACGACGAGATCGAACAGATATTCCGGCCAGCGCACCGGAGCGACACGAGCGGCGAGCCCGACCAGCGCGAAGCCAGTGGTCGAGATCGCATCGTTGCGGCTCGACAGCCAGGTCGCCTTGATGACCGGGTTTTCCTCCCTCCGGAAGCGCCAGAGTGCTGCGATGACGAGGAGCGCGATGATGATGGCGGCCGCCGCCGCGAAGCCCAGCGTCCAGACCTCGATCGGCCGTGGGTTCACGATCTTGTCCCAGAGATCGTAGAGCGTATGCAGGCCGGCGACGGCCAGCACCACGCCGATCGCCATCGCCGCCAGCCGTTCCGCCCGCGCATCGCGGCCGAAGATCAGCGCGGCGATGCCGTAGAGCACGACGTCATAGACCCAGTCGATGCCGTCCTTGAGAAGCTGAACATTGCCGATGGCGAGCGCCCAGACGACGGTCGCCGCCGCCTGGATCAGGATGCCGAGCGCGATCCCCCAGATGGTGAGGGTGTAGGCGCGCGCGACGGCGGGGTCCGTGGCGGTCGCGATCTCGCTGTCCTGCGTCATTGCCATCCCGCGCGTCATCCCGGAGAAGCGGCGTCAGCCGCGCAGATCCGGGATCCATCGTAGAGCACCTCGCCCTATGATGGATCCCGGATCTCCGCTTCGCTACGTCCGGGATGACGGCGCAGGGATATTGAAGCAGCAGCCTGTCGCTCAGCCGCGGCCGACGAAGGGCGCCTTGGTCGCCATCACCGTCACGAACAGCACGTTCGCCTCCGGCGGCAGCGCCGCCATGTGCAGTACCGTGGTCGCGACGTTGTCGACGTCCATCACCGGCTCGACCTTGTTCGAGCCGTCCGCCTGCGGCACGCCGGTGGTCATCTTCTTCGCCATTTCGGTCAGCGCATTGCCGATGTCGACCTGGCCGACGGCGATATCGTATTTGCGCCCGTCGAGCGCCGCCGTCTTGGTCAGGCCGGTGATGGCGTGCTTGGTCGCGGTATAGGCAATCGAGTTCGGGCGCGGCGCATGGGCCGAGATCGAGCCATTGTTGATGATGCGCCCGCCCTGCGGCTGCTGGGCCTTCATCACCTTGAAGGCCTCCTGCGTGCAGAGGAACGGGCCGGTCAGGTTGGTGTCGACCACCTTCTGCCAGTCCTCCAGCGAAAGATCCTCGAGCAGGATGCCGCCCGGCGCATTGACGCCGGCATTGTTGAACAGCACGTCGACCCGGCCGAAGGCATCCTTGGTCTTGGCGAACAGCGCCGCGACCGAGGCCTTGTCGGTGACGTCGGTCGGCACGGCGAGTGCGCGGCTCTTGTCGACGCCCGACAGCGTGATCGTCTCCTCCAGAGCATCCGCGCGGCGCCCGGCCAGCACGGTGCGGTAGCCGTCCTTCAGGAAGGCGATGGCGACCGAACGGCCGACGCCCGAACCGGCACCGGTGATGATCGCGACCTTGTTATGCCCAGACATGCGTTTCCCCGTATTTCCTGAGGCCTAAATCGTTTGAGATGGCGGTGGGACCATAGCGGGCGAGACCGCGCGGGGAAACAGCGCAGGTGCGGCCGCTTCATGCGCTTGCCGCCCGGCTGCCCTGCCCTAAGGTCGTGGTCCGGAGGAAAAGCCATGACCAGCCTGAACCGACGCCATCTCCTCACGACCGGCGCCGCCGCGCTCGCCACGCCCGCCTTCGCCCAGCAGCGCGGCCACGAGCATCACGGCCCGCAATATGAGCGGCTGAACCAGCCGGGCCGGATCGAGAAGCCTGAGCTCGCCGCCACGCAGAACGTCTTCGTTTCGCCGGCGCCGAAAGCCGCATCCCCCGGCCGCTGGAGCGCGAAGGCGCCCCTGCCGCTGCCGCGCTCGGAGATGGCCTGGGCGACGGCCTTCGAAGACAGGATGCATGTCGTCGGCGGCTATGGCGAGCAACGCACCGACCGGGCCTATCACCATGTCTACGATCCGAAGGCTGACAAATGGACGGATGGTGCGCCCCTGCCCCAGGGCGCCAATCATGTCGGCGTCGCTTTCCTCGACGGTCGGCTCTTCGCCATCGGCGGCTTCCTCGAGCAGAACCGCAAGCCGCATCCGCGCTGCTTCGTCTACGATCCGAAGACGGACCGCTGGGCCGAGATCGCCCCGCTACCGCGCCCCGCCGGCTCCACCGCCGTCGTGGGTCTGGGTGGCGTGCTGCATGTCATCGGTGGCGCGATCGGCGAGACCACGGAGACCAAGCGCTCCATCGACTGGCATCTGGTCTATGACCCGAAAGCCGATCGCTGGAGCGAACGCACACCCCTGCCCACCGCCCGCGACCACACCGGCACGCTGGCGATCGGCAGCCTGATCCACGTCATCGGCGGCCGCGTCGATTCCTTCCACACCAACTCGAACCTGCACCACTCCTACGATCCGGCCACGGACAAATGGACGATGCGCACGCCCGCTCCCACCGGCCGCTCCGGCCATGGCGCCGTGCTCTATCGCGGCAAGGTTTTCGTGATGGGCGGCGAAGGCACCAACCGCGTCTTCGGCCAGATGGAAGCCTATGACCCCGCCACCGACGCCTGGGAGCAATACGCGCCGATGCTGACGCCCCGCCACGGGCTCGGCGCAGCGCTGGTCGGCGATGCAATCCATGTCGCCGGCGGCGGCCCGGTCATGGGCGGCGGCGTGCAGAGCGCCGTGCATGAGGCATTCACGCTGGGCTAGCGGATCGCAGGGCGTCGACGCTGATCGGCGCCGGCAGGGCGAATACCCCTGAAAGACAGGTCAACTCGCAATTGACGCAACGTAAGAAGAAATGCAACCTATACGTGCATAATCATTCCGAGGGGACGGAATCATGCCGACGGGTAGCAGCCTTCTCACGCGGGCCGAGCAACATCTGAACGAAAGATACGAGCACCGCGTCGTTCCGAAAGATCAGGCCGACTATCGGGGCCCGTGGGACTGCGCGGAGTTCGCCTCCTGGCTCGTGTATCAGGAGGTGCAGAAGCTCTATGGCTGTAGGGACAACGCAGCGCCCCCCGGCACGGCGGACGCCTACACCGGCTACTGGAAGCGTGATGCCATGACCCTCGGCCGCATGATCCCGCCCGAGCAGGCGGCCGGCATCAAGGGGGCCTTTCTGCTGCGCTATCCGCCTGAGGGGCCAGAGGCGATGGGCCATATCGTGGTCTCGGACGGCCAAGGCGGCACCGTCGAGGCGATGGACAGCGCCAGGGGCGTGACGCGCGGCAAGGTCAGCGGCCGCCGCTGGGATACCGGCGTCCTGATCGACGGCATCGAATACGACGCCGCGCAAAACGTCCCCGTCGCTCCGCCGGCAGTGATCTACGCGCTGAACCAGGCCAACATGGACAGCGGCGTGATCGAGCGCATCCAGGACGCGCTGAAGGCCAAATCCGTCGCGGTGACGTCGCCACGCGGCGTGTTCGACGGCGCTCTGGCGCAGGCCATCGCCGCCTTCCAGACCGCCGCTGGCCTCGTCGCGGACGGCGAGGTCGGCCCACAGACGGCGGGAGCGCTCGGCGTCAACCTTGCCGGCACAGTCGCCGCGGCAGCCTCGGCCGCCCTCAAAATCGGCACGACGTTCGTGAACCCGCTTGTTGCCGTCGCAGCTTGGGTCCTGCCGGAGATTCTAAAGGCGCTCGTCGGCGAAAAGACTGCCGCGGTCACCGAGCGGGTCACCAAGGCTGTGACCGAAGCAGCCGGCACCAGCGAACCCGATAAGGCCAAGGCCGCCATCGAGGCCGATCCCGTTGCCAAACAGCAGCTTCAAGCCCGTCTGGCCGAGCTCGTCGTCCAGCAGGAAGAGCATCGCGAGCAGGCCAGGCTCGAAGCAGCGCGCGTCCAGGCCGAGAGCGAGCGCCTGCAGCGGGAGGCGCAGCTCAAGGAACTCGACTCCAGGCTTGCCGATGTCGAGAGCGCCCGTCAGCAGGCCACGATCTGGGCCTCTCAGGGCAGCCTGATGCAATGGGGGCCGCTGCTCGTCTCCAGTCTCGTGATGTTCGGCTTTCTCATCCTGCTCGGATACTTTGTCTATCTGATGCGGGAAAATCCGCCGATCAACGCGAACAGCCAGATCTACCAGCTCGTCAACATCAGCTTCGGTGCTCTGACGACCGCCTTCGCCACTGTCGTTAGCTTCTGGCTCGGCTCTTCTCAGGGATCGCGGACCAAGGACGTCGCAGCGATCGCCCGCGAGGACGAACGGGCTTCGCGCGAACCGGTGCCTCCCGTCGCCGGTGGAGCTGCCCAGCCGCCCCGCGGCGGTCCCGATCCGAAGCAGTCGGGCAGCGGAACCGCTCCCTCCAATTTCGAGAACTGCCTCGATCTGGTCTTCGGTCGCGAGGGCGGCTTCTCGAACGATCCCCGCGACAATGGCGGCCCCACTCAGTTCGGCATCACGCTCGCCACGCTGAAGTCTTGGCGGCGCGCGCAGGGAGACGAGAAGGAGGTCACGATCGAAGTCCTGAAGGCGCTGACGAAGGACGAGGCCAATGCAATCTACCGCAACCGCTACTGGAACCCTCTGCGCGCAGACGACCTGCCCAAGGGCGTCGACCTGATCGTCTTCGACTTCGGCGTGAACGCCGGTCCTGGAACAGCCGCGAAGATGTTGCAGAAGATCGTCGGCGCCGATCCGGATGGCGCCATCGGACCGGCGACGCTGCGCTGCGTCGCCCTGATGAAGCCGCGCGACATCATCGATGAGATGACACGCCGGCGTATCGACTACTACAAGGGCCTGGAAGACTGGAATGCCTTCGGCAATGGCTGGACCAACCGAACTGAGATTATCGCCGACGCCGCGCGGAAAATGATCCAGGCCTCGGAAACACGCGCCGCCGCATAGCCTGCCTCAATGCTATAATCACCTGTGCTCGACCGGAGCGTCCCGAAGGAGGCGATCGCGCCTCCTTCCTGCTCACCTGGCTTATCAAGCCTCGCCGGTGCCGCCGAATGTCGGACGGCGCAGTGCACGAGGCATTCACGCTGGGCTAGCGGCTCAGGGAGCGCCGGCGCCAACCGGCTCCGCGAGCATCCGCGTCAGCTCGGCTGAGGACATCTCACGAGCGAGCGGGAACGCCTGCCCGGCCCAGAGCGGGCTGAAGGCGCCGCTGCCAGTTGCCTCCGCATGGCTGCGCAACGGCCCCAGCGCGGTGCCCGCCGTCGGAAAGGCCGGCGGCTGATCGGACAGCGGACCGAGATCCGCCATCAGGCGGTTGACGATGCCTCGCGCCGGCCGGCCGGTGAACAGGTTGGTGATCGCCGTCGGCAGGTCGGGCGTCGCCAGAGCCGCACGATAGACCTGCGAGATCTTGGCCTCCGGCGTGAACAGATAGGCCGTGCCGACCTGTACAGCGGCCGCGCCAAGCGCGAAGGCGGCGGCGACGCCGCGCCGATCGGAGATCCCGCCGGCGGCGATGACCGGAACGGAGACGGCATCGACCACCTGCGGCACCAGCGCGAAGGTGCCGAGCTGCTCGGACATGCGCTCGGTCAGGAAGCTGCCGCGATGGCCGCCTGCTTCGGCCCCCATCGCAATGATGGCATCGACGCCGCGCTCGGCGAGCCAGCGCGCCTCCGCCACAGTCGTCGCCGAGGAGAGCACCTTCGCACCGGTGCGCTTGACGCGCGCAAGCAGATCCGCCGGCGGCAGCCCGAAATGGAAGCTGACGATCTCCGGCCGGTAATCCTCCACCACCCCGGCCGCCGCCGCGTTGAACGGCGTGCGTCCGGTCGCCGGCTTCGGCATGTCGGGGTCGAGGCCGGCTTCGGCATAATAGGGAGAAAGCGACTTCAGCCAGACGGACTGACGCACCGGGTCCTCGGCGGGATCGGTGTGGCTGAAGAAGTTCAGGTTGATCGGGCGGCGCGTGCCCGCTCTCACCTTGTCCAGCGCCGCCCGCAGTCCGGCCTCGTCATATTGCGCGCTCGGCAGGGAGCCGAGCCCGCCTGCCTCACTCACCGCGATCACCATCTCCGGCGTCGAGGAGCCCGCCATCGGCGCCTGGATGACCGGGAGCTCAACGCCCAAGAGATCGAGCAGCTGCGCCTGGCTTGTCTTTGGCACCTGGCTTGTCTTGGGCATGACGAATGTCCTCTCGCTTATGACCGGCCGGTTCTCGGCTTAGGGCTTGGGCTGGCCTTCGCCGCCGGCACGTTGCCGGCGAAAGGCGGGGACCGGCAAGCCACCCCAGCCCCAATTGTCGAGCTCGACCTCCTCGATCACGACGAAGGTGGAATCGAGCGGCTTGTGCAGCACATCGAGCAGGAGCTGGCTGACGCCGGCGATGAGCTGAGCCTTCTCCTCGGCGGTGACCGAGCTCCGGCCGGGGCCGGAGCCCTCCCGCGTGACCTGAATGGTGACGATCGGCATGGCTACCCCCTTCAGTGTCCAGCGCTCTGGCCGCCATCGACATGCAGGATCTCGCCGGTGACGAAGCCCGCGCTCTCCAGGAACAGCACGGCATCAACGATGTCCCGGACCTCGCCCAGCCGCTTGACCGGATGCAGGTTCGCCAGGAACTCATGCGTCGACGGCGCATGCATGGGCGTCTTGATCACGCCGGGCGAGACGGCATTCACGCGGATGCCACGGGTGGCGTATTCGACGGCCAGCGCCTTGGTCGCGGAGTTGATGCCGCCCTTGGTCAGGTTGGCGAGCGCGGTCGGAACCTGGGCCGTCGCATTGTCGGTCAGGCTCGTCGTGATGCTGACGATATGGCCGGAACCCTGCTTCAGCATCTCGGCCGCAGCCCGCTGCGTGATGTGGAAGAAGCCCGCGAGATTGGTCGCGATCTTGCTCTCGAAATCCGCCGCCGTGTAGTCGGTGAAGGGCTTGGCGATAAAGATGCCGGCATTGTTCACCAGCGTGTCGATGCGCCCGAAGCGGGCCATCGCCTCCCGGACGACCGCCTCGGCCGTGGCCGGATCGGCAATGTCGCCGGGAACGGCCAGAATATCCTCGTCGCCGGTCTGCTTGATCGAACGCGAGGTTGCCACGACGCGGTAATTGCGGTCGCGGAACCCCTTCACCAATGCGGCGCCGATGCCCTGCGAGGCACCGGTGATGATCGCCACCTTCCGTTCGTTGCTCATGATGATCCCTCATCTCTGCGACAGCGAGCGGGATGCCCGCCGTCAGGCCCGTCCGGCCTTGTGGGGATCATTTTGGGTGTTTCGCGAAAGGACTGAATGGCCGCCGTCAGGCAGGCATTCTGCCATGAAGCGGAAGAATGCCGTCAGCCTCGCATCTTGATCGATTCGGCCGAAAGCCTCGCGAATTCGGCGCGCAGGCGCGGCACGGCGAAATCCAGGAAGGCCCTGACCTTCGGCACGTTGGAGCGGCCCTGCGGCAGGAGCAGATTGACCGGGCGGGCCGGCAGCTCGGCATCCCGCAAGAGCACCTGCAGCGAACCGTCTTCGACGCGCTCGGCCACGTGATAGGTCAACAGGCGGGTGACGCCGAGTCCGGCGACGGCAGCCCCCAGCGCAGCCCGCACGCTGTTGACGACGAGCCGTGGCTTGATCGGCACGGAACGGGGAATCGAGCCGCCCCTCACCGGCGGGAAGGCCCAGCTGTCGCGCCCGAAATCCGTGCAGGCGATGATGCTGTGCTTGGCCAGATCGCCGGGCTCGTCGATCCGCGGATGCTGGCTCAGATAGCGCGGCGACGCCACGATCACCGGGCGGACGTCGCCGCCGATTCGGATCGCTGTCATCGAAGAATCGGGCAGCTCCAGGATGCGCAGCGCGATGTCGATCCCGTCCTCGATCAGATTCGCACCCCGGGCGACCAGGACGAGATCGACCGAGACGGCCGGGAAGGCCTCGAGATAGGCGTCGACGATCGGACGCAGGATTTCCTCGCCGCTAATCGGCGGCGCCGTGATGGTCAAGGTGCCGCGCGGGGCGGCCCGCTCCCCTGCACCCAGCGCCTCCGCGTCATGCAACGCGGCGAGAACGCGCCGGCACGCCTCCGCATAGCGCTCGCCCGTTTCGCTGAGCTTGATCGCCCGGGTCGTCCGGTGGAGCAAGGTGGCGCCGACCTGCTGCTCGAGAAAGGCGATCGCTCGACTTACCGCGGCGGGAGAGCGGCGGAGCTGGCGGCCGGCCCCGGCGAGGCTTCCCTCGTCCAGGGCCGCGATGAACACCTTCATTGCGTCGATGCGATCCATGCAGCGCTCTTAACCCGGCGAAGCCGCCAAATTCGGCCAGCAGAGGAGCCGATGCAAGGCGAGTCGGTCTCCGCATCGCGAGCGTCGTCAAAGGACAACGGCCGACACCGGAACCTGCCGCTTTCAGGTTCGAGAGGGGCTGGAGAGCGCCCAAACGACGGCGAGAATTCGCCCGAAATCCCGCATTCTTCGTCTGAAACGCCAAATTCAAAGGGCATCACCTGCCCCCATCGAGAAAATCTGCGACCGTCAAACGGATGTTAGCAATGCGTCACAACCGGCTGCTAGCCACGGCCACGGCGGGCTTAGATTGAGTAGATTGTTTAATCAGCTTAATTCTTCTGATTTCGCCTCTCTTCACAATGCAGATATACTGCAAGTATTTGGAGGTTATACTATGGCCAATATCACCCTCTATGCGCATCGCGGCAGCGATCCGTATCCTGACCACTCGCGCGAGGCTCATCTCTGGGCCGCCAACTGGGGCGCGGACGTCATCGAGCCGGATCTCTGGCTGACCAAGGACGGGGTGCTGGTCGTCAGCCACGACAACCACAACTATTCCAACCTGACCTATGCCGAGGCCAAGGCCCTCGAGCCGGCGCTGCAGACGTTCGGAGAGGTCATCGAGCTCGTCAAGCAGATGTCGATCGAGACCGGTCGCGAGCTCGGCATCATTCCGGAGACCAAGAGCACCGACTACGCGACGAGCGAAGCGGTCATCAAGGAGCTGATCGCTCACGACTTCACCGACCCGAACCGGGTCGTGATCCAGAGCTTCTCCTCGGCCAACCTGAAGATGCTGCATGAGACGATCATGCTGCAATACGGCGTCGACATGCCGCTCGCCTTCCTCGGCTACAGCATGACCGCGGCCGTGATCGCGGACACCGCGACCTACGCCGACATCATCGCGCCGAACACGGCCGTCATCACCGCTGCTGGCGTCGCCACCGCGCATGCTGCTGGTCTGCAGGTGGTCGGCTGGACGATCCGCGGCACCCAGGCCGAGATCCAGCGGCTCATCGATATGGGCGTCGACGGCGTCTTCGCCAACGAGACCAACACCGCCCGCGAGGCCATCTCGACCATCAACAACCTCGACGTCGGCTACGGCACCGTCGGCGACGATGACATCACCGGAACGGCTGGCAACGACCTGATCTATGCCATGCAGGGTGACGACACGATCAGCGCCGGCGACGGCGATGACATCGTATATGGCGATGCTGACGACGACGTCATCGACGGCGGCGCGGGCAACGACGTGCTCTATGGCGGCGCCCAGGACGACGCCCTCACCGGCGGCGACGGCAATGACATCCTGGTCGGCGGCGTCGGCGACGACGTGCTCGACGGCGGCGACGGCATCGACACCGTCTCCTACATGGCCGGCCTCAGCGACACGGCCGGCGTCACCGTCGATCTCTCGACCGGCGAGGCTTTCGGCGATGAAGCCGGCTCCGACACGCTCATCGACATCGAGAACGTCATCGGCGGCAAGGGCAACGACACGCTGATCGGCAATGACGGCGCCAACGTCCTGCACGGCAGCGCCGGCAACGACACGCTCGATGGCGGCGCGGGCGACGATATCCTCGCCGGCGGCGCCGGTGACGACATCATCAAGGGCGGCGCGGGCTTCGATACGCTCGACCTGTCGGATGCCACCGGTGAGATCACCATCGACTTCGCGGCGGGCCATGTCTCGGGCGCCGGCATCGGCACCGACACGTTCACCGGCATGGAGGCGTTCCGCTTCGGCGCGGGCGACGACGTGATCAGCGGTGGCAACGGCAACGAGACCTTCGATGGCGGCGCCGGCAACGACACGCTGAAGGGCGCAGCCGGCGACGACACGCTCGCGGGCGGCGAAGGCAACGACCTCCTCGATGGCGGCTCGGGTGATGACGTGGTCAACGGCGGCAACGGCGATGACAACATCAAGGCCGGCTCCGGCAACGACACGGTCGATGCGGGCGCGGGCAATGATACGGTCGACGCCGGCTCCGGCGATGACGTCGTCCTCGCTGGCGCGGGCAACGACGCGGTCGACGGCGGCTCGGGCGACGATCGGATCGAGGGCGGCGCGGGCAATGATGCGCTGACCGGCGGTTCGGGCCACGACGTCTTCGTCTTCGCGATGGGCTTCGGCAAGGACATCATCACCGACTTCAAGACGACGGGCACCAGCTCGGACGTTCTGGAGTTCGGCCACGACGTCTTCGCCGATTTCGCCACCGCCATGGCCGCGGCCGATCAGGTCGGTTCGGATGTCGTCTTCACCATCGACGCCGACACCACGCTAACGCTGAAGAACGTCCAGTTCGCCAGCCTCGCCCAGGACGATTTCCGCTTCGTCTGAGCCTCGTGGATGGCCAATGAGGAAGGGCGCCGAAAGGCGCCCTTCTGCGTTCACGACGACCGCTGCAGAACCTCCGAGGTTGTTGCACGCCCCCCGAATGGGTCGAATGCAGACATCGACGCGAAACTAATCCCCGCCTTCCGCCCCATACTTATTCTCGTCCCACCTCATCCCAGAGGGGCGGCCATCCGGAGGTGTGCCAGTGGCGGGATGAGCGCGGCGCCTGCGGCTGGCCTCACAAGCCAGGCTCGGGAGGCTTCGGGGCACCGCCCTGGGGGTACTACGGCCCCTGTGCGAGGAGCTCGCTGGAAGGTTCGGCCGGTGACGGACAGGCACGGCGGCGACGCGACGACCCGCTGAGGGGAACTGGCGTCCAAGCCCGCAGGTCCTGAACAGCCCAGCCGTATAAGCGCGGCCCGGAGTCCGAAATCGCCGATGAGCGGAGCGCCACGGGGCGTGCGGATGGTGGCTCAATCCATCCGCGCCGCTTTCTGGCTCAATGGAAGCGGCTGACTAAACCACCGCGCCTCGCGGCGCTCCGCTGCCCCCCATTCACACCCGAACGCGGCGACGCGAACGGATGAAGATGCATGCGCGGTTCCCGCGCCTCCCGGGCCGGACAGCTTGTCCAACCCACCCTCGATAGGCGTAGTATGCGCCTGGACATAACGGAGGTCTCTCTCGTGCTGCGTTCCCTTCTGATCGTGATCGCCCTGCTGGCCTCCCCGCCGCTCCTGCGCGCACAGGAGCCCACCGTCGAGCTTCTCGGCATCGGCGCGAATGCCATCCAGCTCTCACCGCAATCGCTGGCCGCCCTGCCCGCCGCGGAGCGCGACGTGACCTTCGAGACTTCCAAGGGGCCGGCGACGCGCCACTACAAGGGCGTGCTCTTCTGGGATGTGCTGCAGGCGAACAAGGCGCTCGACGGACTGAGGCACGTCGACCAGTTGAAGAAGACCTTTCTGGTGAGCGCGAAGGACGGCTACCAGATCGCCTTCTCGATCGGCGAAATCCACCCCGAATTCGGCAACATGCCGCTGATCCTCGTCACCGAAATCGACGGCAAGAAGCTGGAAGGCCATTGGCGCCTCGTCGCCCCCGGCGACAAGCGCGGTGCGCGGGCCGTCTACGAGGTCACGAAGATCGAGCTGCGATAAAGGTCGGCTGACTTCCGCAATGGGTCGGTTACCGACGTTCGACAATTACCTCGGATACGACCGCACTGCATCTCTAGCCGTGTCAAATTATCTTTTTGATTAGGTGTCTTTCGAGCCGCACGTAGAGCGGCACACCAATAATGAAATTGATAGCAAGAACTAGAAGCTCGTTGATATTTGGAAAAAATAATACAAAAAAGCAATTACTACGGCAGAGAAAATAATTGCAAAAAACAGTAATATTAGGTTTCTTTTAAATTTTCCGGAATCGTCCATTCATTATCCCCGTGCTCGCCTGCATCTAAATGTATAAGCGACGAGACCGTTCCTAACCAAGCCCCGGCGAAGTCAGCTTAGGGCCGGAATCAGACCAATCCGCAACCGCCCGCCCCTCACATCCGGAACACGCCGAACTTCGTCTCCGGGATCTCGGCATTCAGCGTCGCGGAAAACGCGAGCGCCAGCACGCGCCGCGTCTCGGAGGGCAGAATGATGCCGTCGTCCCAGAGCCGCGCTGTGGCGTGGTAGGGCGAGCCCTCCTCCTCGTACTTGCTGCGGATCGGCGCCTTGAAGGCCTCCTCCTCGTCCGAGGACCAGCTCTTGCCCTCGGCCTCGATATTGTCGCGGCGCACGGTGGCGAGAACGCTCGCCGCCTGCTCGCCGCCCATCACGGAGATGCGCGAATTCGGCCAGGTGAACAGGAAGCGAGGGCTGTAGGCCCGTCCGCACATGCCGTAATTACCCGCGCCGAAGGAGCCGCCGACCAGCACGGTGACCTTCGGCACCCGCGCCGAGGAAACGGCCGTGACGAGCTTCGCCCCGTCCTTGGCGATGCCACGCGTCTCGAAATCGCGGCCGACCATGAAGCCGGTGATGTTTTGCAGGAAGAGTAGCGGGATGCGCCGCTGGCAGCACAGTTCGATGAAATGCGCGCCCTTCAGCGCGCTCTCCGAGAACAGGATGCCGTTATTCGCGATGATGCCGACCGGGATGCCGTGGATGCGGGCGAAGCCCGTCACCAGCGTCGTGCCATAGAGCTTCTTGAACTCGTCGAACTCGGAGCCGTCGACCAGCCGCGCGATCACCTCGCGGATGTCGTACTGCTTCTTGAGATCGGTCGGCACGACGCCTTCGAGCTCGGCCGGATCGTAGAGCGGCTCGACGGGCTCGGCGATGTCGATATCCGGCCGCTTGACGCTGTTGAGGTTGCCGGCGATGCGCCGCGCGATTGCCAGGGCATGGGCGTCGTCGCCGGCATAATGGTCCGCCACGCCCGAGAGCCGCGCATGGACATCGGCGCCGCCGAGATCCTCGGCCGAGACGACCTCGCCGGTCGCGGCCTTCACCAAGGGTGGGCCGCCGAGAAAGATCGTGCCCTGCTTCCTCACGATGATGGTCTCGTCCGACATCGCCGGCACATAGGCGCCGCCGGCGGTGCAGGAGCCCATCACCACGGCGATCTGCGGGATGCCCTCGGCCGAAAGCGTCGCCTGATTGTAGAAGATGCGGCCGAAATGCTCGCGATCGGGGAAGACGTCGGTCTGGTAAGGCAGGTTCGCGCCGCCGGAATCGACGAGGTAGATGCAGGGCAGCCGGTTCTCGCGCGCGATCTCCTGCGCCCGCAGATGCTTCTTCACCGTGATCGGATAGTAGGTGCCGCCTTTGATCGTCGCGTCGTTGCAGACGATCATGCATTCGCGGCCGGCGACACGGCCGATGCCGGCGATCATGCCGGCGCCATGCACGTCGCCCTCATACATGCCGAAGGCCGCGAGCGAGCCGATCTCGAGGAAGGGCGAGCCCGGGTCGGTCAGGCGCAGGACGCGTTCTCTCGGAAGAAGTTTTCCGCGCGCCGTATGGCGCTCCCGGGACTTGGCATTGCCGCCGAGCGCGGCGGTGGCGCGCCGCTCCTGCAGTTCGTCCCGAAGCGCGGCCCAGGCCTGCGCATTGGCCCGCGTCTCGGCCGAATTCTGGTCGACCTTGCTCTCGATGACCGGCACGACGCGCTCCCTCGCGATCCATCTTGCCGCGGTTATCGCGCGCCGCATCGAAAACGCCAACCGGCACGGACGCCCGGATGGACCGGGCAAATCCGCGCCGATACGGAGCCGTCTTATTCCTGCATCTTCTTGATCGAACCGGTCACCGTCGGCGCTGCGACGGCACCAATCGCACCACCAGCAACGGCCCCGATCGGGCCGCCGACGAGGGCGCCCGCCCCCGCGCCCGCTGCGGCGCCGGCAATGCGCTCGTCTGTCGTGTTGCAAGCCGCGAGCAATGTCGCGAGGCAGCTTGCGAGAACAAAAGCCCGCATATGTCGTCCCCTTCGCTGGCCCCAACCCGGCCAAAGCATGGGTCCGACATGGCTAACGGAGGGTAAATCAGGCCGCGACGGTCGGCCCGAAGACCCGCTCGAACGCCTCCCGCAGCACCGAATCGGCCTCCGGCATGGTTACCGGCAAACCGAGATCGACCAGCGAGGTCACGCCGTGCTGGCTGACCCCGCAGGGCACGATGCCGTCGAAATGCGAGAGGGCCGGCTCGACATTGAACGAGATGCCGTGGAACGAGACCCAGCGGCGCACGCGGATGCCGATCGCGGCGATCTTGTCCTCGACGCCTGCGCCCTTCTCCGGTCGGCGCACCCAGACGCCCACCCGATCCTCGCGCCGCTCGCCGCGGACGTTGAAATCGTCGAGTGCGCCGATCAGCCAACTTTCCAGCGCAGCCACGAACCGGCGCAGATCCGGCTGGCGCCGCTTCAGGTCCAGCATGACATAAGCCACGCGCTGGCCGGGGCCGTGATAGGTGAACTGCCCGCCCCGCCCCGACCGAAAGACCGGGAATCGCTCCGGCGCGATCAAATCCTCGTCCCGTGCGGAGGTGCCGGCGGTATAGAGCGGTGGATGCTCGACCAGCCAGACGCGCTCGCGCGCCTGGCCGTCGGCGATCAGCGCCGCGCGCGCCTCCATCTCCGCCACCGCCTCGTCATAGCCCGTCAGCCCCTCGGCCACGACCCATTCGACCGGCTCCGAACCCGTCTCCGGCAGGAAGGAGACGTCGAGTTCCCCGCGCATATTCACCATGGCTTAACCATGTTCCGTTCAATCTTTCCGGGCCGAAGCAAACCGGCCGCTCGTGACGCTTCCTGCGCCCGGAACGGTCGGCAGGCAAGTTTCACTGGTCGAATTCCGAAATAGGCGTCCGGAGGCAAGAGTTGAAGGCCGATCTCGAACTCGTCCCCGTCGAGCTCACCGTCGTGTTGGGTCAGACCCAGATGCCGATCTACAAGCTCCTGCGCCTCGGTCGCGGCGCCATCATCGAGCTCAACACGAGCGAGATGGACGAGGTCCAGATTCTCGCCAACAACCACCCCTTCGCCAAGGGAATCGTCGTGGTCAGCGGCGCGCGCATCTCCGTCGAGGTCACGCAGATGCTGAAGCGGCCGACCATCTACACCCTGCAGAGCGTTGCAGAGGCCGCCTAGAGCGGCCTTTATCGCAGGAAAGCGACGCCGGCCGCTTTTTCCACAATGACACTCTTGTGGCGACGGATTCGATTTGCTAGATCGGCGCCGCTCACCGGATGTGCCGCCCGCACCCGGAACCGAGCTGCGGTCGTGGCGGAATTGGTAGACGCACTACCTTGAGGTGGTAGCGGGGAGACCCGTGGAGGTTCGAGTCCTCTCGACCGCACCAAATTCGGATGAAAGTCCAGCGAATGGCGACCCTTGGGTCGCCATTCGCATTTCTGGCCTTGCTGCAATGGCTTGCCGGCGTGCCTTCACGCGACGCAGAGCCCCTCGAATCGGCCTGCTCTTGCCTTCTTTCGCGCTTTGCCCCGGATTGGGCTGACAGCCGGCAGAACTTTGGTAACGTAAACCGGCCGTCAAGCATTCTCCGCAATTCTCCGCGAGATGAACGCCCGCCGCATGAACTGCTCCCGCCTCCTGCCCGTTCTGGCTGCCGCCGCTTTCGCGGTGCTGGGCGGCTGCGTGGCCTTCGACAACTACCCGTCGAAGGGCGATGCACGGCCCCATCCGGGCGTCGCGGCAGCCCATCGCTACCCCGTCCACGGCATCGATATCTCCCGCTGGCAGGGCGATATCGACTGGAGCGCGGTCAAGGCCGCCGGCACCCGCTTTGTCTACATGAAGGCGACCGAAGGCGGCGATCATGTCGATCCCGCCTTCCAGCGCAACTGGGAAGGCGCTCGTCGCGCCGGCATCCCGCGCGGCGCCTATCACTTCGTCTATTGGTGCCGCCCGGCCCATGAGCAGGCGATCTGGTTCAAGCAGCAGATCCCGGCCGATCCCGACGCGCTGCCGCCGGTGCTCGATGTTGAGTGGAACGGCCATTCCCGCACCTGCCCGAAGAAGATCGACCCCGAGCTCGCCCGCGAGAAGATCCAGCTGATGCTGACCGAGCTCGAGCAGCTCACCGGCAAGAAGCCGGTGATCTACACCGACATCACCTTCCACAAGGACGTGCTGGAGGGGCAGTTCAACGACTACCCCTACTGGATCCGCTCGACGGCGGCCGTGCCCGAGGCGCGCTACGTCGACCGTCCCTGGGCCTTCTGGCAGTTCACGACTACCGGCCGCGTGCCCGGCATCCGCGGCGATGTCGACCGCAACGCCTTCTTCGGCAATGAGGGCCAGTTCGTCGGCTGGATGCAGGGCGAGTTCGACATCGGCACCCGTCGCTGGGAAAAGCAGAAGCGCATGCCCGGCCAGCCGAGCCCCGGTCCCGATCGCCCGGCAGCGCCGGCCACCGATCCCCTCGGCCCGCTGCGCAACCCGACGCCAGAGCCGGTGCCCGAGGACGTGCCAGTCGCGCGCGTCCCCGGCAGCGTCCCGGTGGTGACCTCCTCGTTGCGCCCGCGCGCGCTGGTGGCGATGCCCTCAGTCATCGATTGAGCGCGGCTGCCGGCCGCCAGTTAACCAAAGCTGAAGATCATCAATCGACTGCGCGGCAATTCTAACCGCGGCTTAACCACGCCTCCGGCATCAGGAAGCTTGATGCAGGAGACGACGATGCCAGCGCGCAAGCTGACCGGAACCCGGATCGGGCTCAGAATCCTTACGCTGGCAGCGCTGCTGGCCTGTTTCATAGAGCCCGCGCAGGCCTATTACCCGAAGAAGGGTGACAGCGCCCCGCATCACGGCGTCCGCGCCGCGCGCCAGAAAATCATCCAGGGCATCGACGTCTCACGCTGGCAAGGCGAGATCGACTGGGCGAAGGTCAAGGATGCCGGCACACGCTTCGCCTTCATCAAGGCGACGGAGGGCGGCGACCACATCGACCCGAGCTTCAGGCGCAACTGGGCCGAGGCGAAGAAGCACGGCATCGCGCGCAGCGCCTATCACTTCGTCTGGTGGTGCCGCACCGCCAAGGAACAGGTGCACTGGTTCAAGAAGCACATCCCGCGCGATCCCGACGCGCTGCCGCCCGTCCTCGACGTCGAATGGCAGAACGACTCGCAATGCACGCGGAAGATCTCGCGCGAGGATGCGCTGGAGAAGATCGCGGTGATGCTGAAGGGCCTGCGCGAGCACACCGGCAAGAAGCCGATCATCTACACCGACATCAATTTCCATGAGGACGTGCTGGAAGGCGCCTTCAACGACCACCCCTACTGGCTGCGTTCCACCGCCGCCCCGCTGGCGAAGCGCTACGCCCGCGACCGCTGGGAGTTCTGGCAGTTCACCACCACCGGCCGCGTGCCGGGCATCACCGGCCATGTCGACCGCAATGCCTTCTTCGGCGGCGAGCGCGAATTCGAGGCCTGGCGCCGCGGCCATTTCGACATCGGCACGCGGCAATGGCATGGCGGAGAACCGAAGGTCGCCGCGCGCAAAGCCATGCCTGTGCCGGCAGCCCGCCGCCCGTCTGCGGCCGAGAGCGCGCCGCCGTCGCGCCTCGTGCCGCCCGGCCGCATTCCGGCCCGCACGGCTGACAGCCGCGATGTCGAGATCACCGGGTCGGTGCGCCGCAACTAGGGTCTGGCTTAGCCGGTTGCGCATCGTCATAATTCCGACGCCCTGAGCCGGATAAGGCCCATCGGCCGACGGCTGCGGAAGACCAATATGCCCAGCGATCTTCAATCACAGGCCGGGTTCGTCTGGGCCTATCGCTTCGATCCTGCCGGCCATCCCACCCTGATCCCGCGCGACATCGTGCCCGAGCTTCACCCGGCGGAAGGCTTCGTCTGGCTGCATGTCGACCTGGTCCACACCCGCGCGCAAAGCTGGATCGGCGAGCTCGACCTGCCGGAAGCGGCGCGCGATACCCTTCTCTCTCGCGAGATGCACCAGCGGCTCGACCATTCGGCCAGCCTCGCCTGGGGCGTCTCGCACGACCTGATCCGCGAGGTCGCCGACAAATCCGAAGATGTCGGTGCGCTGCGCTGGATCATCGGCAGCGATTTCGTCCTCACCGGCCGCCGCGACGCGCTGCACGCCACCCGCATGACCGCCGAGGCCCTGAACCGAGGCGAGACCGTGAGCAGCCCCAGCGCGCTGCTGGAACAGATCATCGAATATATCATCGACGACATCACCGACGCCGTGATCCGCCTCCTCGACGAAACCGACACCGTCGAGGACGACATCCTGGTCGATCGGCTGCATGACGGGCCGCAGCGCGTCGGCGCCATGCGCCGCACCGCCGTCAGGCTCCACCGGCAGCTCGCCGGCCTGCATGTGCTGTTCAGGCGCTTCGGCGAAACGCAGTCGGGCCGCAGCATGCCGGACGCGGTCAAGGGGGCGGCCCAGCGCCTGCTGCAGCGGATCGACGCGCTGCATCACGACGTCCAGTCGGTTCAGGAGCGCGCCCGGCTGTTGCAGGACGAGATCGCCGCCCTCTCCGCCACCCGCACCAACCGGCAGCTCTATGTGCTCGCGCTGCTGACGGCGCTGTTCCTGCCCGCGACCTTCATCACCGGCCTGTTCGGCATCAATGTGAAGGGCCTGCCTTGGGTGGAGTCCGATTTCGGCGCGGTCTTCGTCACCCTGACCTGCATCGGCGCGGCGGTGCTCACGCTGATCCTGCTGCGCAAGCAAGGCGTCATCGGCGACTGAGGCCGATCGCCTCGCTTCCCCATTCCTGCCCATCCGGCGTTCGCGCCCTCGCGCACTGACTTGGGGTCCGACTGCGCTATAAAGGCGCAAACACCGCGCCTCAGCGCCGGAACGGGAGGTCCACCATGCTCGCCAACGCGCCCCGCCCCTTCAATTTCGACCTCGGCGAGACCGCCGATGCCATCCGCGACACCGTCCATGCCTTCGCGCAGGAGAAGATCGCCCCGCGCGCCGAGGAGATCGACCGGACCAACCAGTTCCCGCGCGATCTCTGGCCGCAGATGGGCGAACTCGGCCTGCACGGCATCACGGTCGAGGAAGAGTATGGCGGCTCAGGGCTCGGCTATCTCGAGCATTGCGTCGCGGTCGAGGAGGTATCCCGCGCCTCCGCCTCGGTCGGACTGTCCTACGGCGCCCACTCCAACCTCTGCGTCAACCAAATCCGCCGCAACGGCAACGAGGCGCAGAAGCGGAAATACCTGCCGAAGCTGATCTCCGGCGAGCATGTCGGCGCGCTCGCCATGTCCGAGCCTGGCTCGGGCTCCGACGTCGTCTCCATGAAGACCAAGGCCGAGAAGAAGGGCGACCGCTACGTCCTCAACGGCAACAAGATGTGGATCACCAACGGCCCCATCGCCGAGACGCTGGTGGTCTACGCCAAGACCGATCCGGAGGCCGGCCCGCGCGGCATCACCGCCTTCCTGATCGAGAAGGGTATGAAGGGTTTCTCGACCCACCAGAAGCTCGACAAGCTCGGCATGCGCGGCTCCGACACCTGCGAGCTCGTCTTCCAGGATTGCGAAGTGCCGGAAGAGAACGTGCTCGGCACCATCGGGCGCGGCGTCAACGTGCTGATGAGCGGGCTCGACTATGAGCGCGCCGTGCTGGCAGCTGGCCCGCTCGGCATCATGCAGGCGGCGATGGACATCGTCCTGCCCTATGTCCACGAGCGCAAGCAGTTCGGCCAGTCGATCGGCGAGTTCCAGCTCGTCCAGGGCAAGGTCGCCGACATGTATGTCGCGATGAATTCCTGCCGGTCTTACGTCTATGCCGTCGCCAAGGCCTGCGACCGCGGCGAGACGACCCGCGAGGACGCCGCCGGCGCCATCCTCATCGCGGCTGAGAAGGCGACGCAGGTCGCGCTCGACGCCATCCAGTTGCTGGGCGGCAACGGCTACATCAACGACTATCCGACGGGGCGCCTCCTGCGCGACGCCAAGCTCTACGAGATCGGCGCCGGCACCAGCGAGATCCGCCGCATGCTGATCGGCCGGGAACTGTTCAACAAGACGAAGTGACGCGAGACAGCCGGAACGCCTTTCTTCCTTCTCCCGGATGGGAGAAGGTGGCCCGGAGGGCCGGATGAGGGCCTGCCGTTGAAGTAAGGGGCGCAACGTCAGCGTTGCAGCTTGACGACCGGCGGCGGTCCCTCACCCCTGCCCCTCTTCCATCCGGGAGAGGTGTTCCTCGCGCCTCTCTGACCAGACGATCGCCATGCCCCTCTACTTCGCCTACGGCCTCAACATGGACCCGGCCGGGATGGCCGAGCGCTGCCCGCACTCCCGCGCGCTCGGCCCGGCCCGCTTTCCCCGCCACCGCTTCATCGTCACGCGAGACGGCTACGCCTCCGCGATCCGCGACCCGCGCGAGGATGTCCATGGCGTGCTCTGGGACTGCTCGCTGGGCGACATCCGCACCCTCGACAAGTTCGAGGAGCTCGCCAGTGGGCTCTATGTGAAGATCAACCAGCCGGTGATCGTGCCGGGCGGCGCCAAGCGGGCGCTGATCTATATCGGCCGCTCGGCCGAGCCCGGGCGCGCGAAGCCGGGCTATATGGAAGCGGTCATTGCCGGGGCAAAACACTTCGGTTTGCCCGAAAGTTATGTAGCCGGCTTGAATCATTTTCTGAGCAAGCCGAATCTGGATCTGAAGTCTTTGAATCAGGATACGAGCGCGCCGCTTCCGCCCGGCCCGGTCAAGGGCGTCAGGCCGCGGGCGCTGGCACCAAAGTGACGCGCGTTCCCTTCTCCCCTCGGGGGAGAAGGTGGCACGGCGAAGCCGTGACGGATGAGGGCACTACCACCTTCCAAACAAAAAAGGGCCGCTCGCGCGGCCCTTCCCTCATCCGTCTGCTTCGCAGGCACCTTCTCCCCCAAGGGGAGAAGGAGACTACGCCGCGAGCCCCTTCGCCAGCTCGCTGACCTGCTTCTCGAACAGCGCGCGATAGGCGCCATCCTCGCGAGCCAGCAGGGCCTCGTGCGGCCCCTCCTCGACCACCCGGCCGCGATCGAAGACCAGGATGCGGTCCATGGCCCTGACTGTCGAGAGACGGTGTGCGATCACGATCGTGGTGCGGCCCTCCATCAGGCGTTCGATCGCCTGCTGGATCAGCGCCTCCGATTCCGAATCGAGGCTCGATGTCGCCTCGTCCAGGATCAGGATCGGCGCATCGGCCAGGAAGGCACGAGCCAGCGCGACACGCTGGCGCTCGCCGCCCGAGAGCTTGATGCCGCGCTCACCGACGAGCGTGGCGTAGCCCTTGGGCAGGCGCATGATGAAGTCATGCGCGTTGGCGAGCTGCGCCGCCTGCTCGATCTGCGCTTGGCTGGCGCCGGGCCGACCATAGGCGATGTTCTCCGCCAGCGAGCGGTGGAACAGCACCGGCTCCTGCTGCACGATCGCGATCTGCCGGCGCAGGCTGTCCTGCGTGACATCGGCGATGTCCTGCCCGTCGATCGCGATACGGCCCGCGGTGACGTCGTAAAGACGCTGCACAAGCTTGACGAAGGTCGTCTTGCCGGAGCCGGAACGGCCGACGAGGCCGACCTTCTCGCCGCCACGGATGGTCAGCGAGAAATCGCGATAGAGCGGGTCGTGATGACCGCCATAGTGGAAGGTCACGTCCTCGAAGGCGATCTCGCCCGCCGTCACGCCCATGGCCACCGCGCCCTTCCGGTCCGGCACGCCATAGGGAAGATCGTGCATCCAGACGAGCTCCTCCATGTCGTTGACCGAGCGCTGCAGGTTGTGGACGTGCTGGCCGACATCGCGCAGATAGCCATGCACCACGGTGTACGCAGTCAGCACGAAGGCGACATCGCCCGCGCTCGCCTGCCCCTTCATCCAGAGCCAGATGACGAGGCCGATGACGGCCGCGCGCAGGAACAACAGGACGATGAGCTGAGCGGTGCCCGACCAGGTGCCGCGCACCCAGGCGCGCCGCGTCCTGCGGCTCCACTTGGCCACGACGGCCGCGAGCCGCCGATCCTCGCGTGCCTCGGCGCCATAGGCCTTCACCACCGGGTTGCAGGTGATGGCGTCGGCCAGCGCACCGCCGAGGCGTGTGTCCCAGGCATTGCCCAGCCGCGCCGAGGGCGCGACGAAGCGCAGCGACAGCACCAGCGTCAGCCCGATATAGGCCAATGCCCCCACCGCGACGACCAGCCCCATGACCGGCCAATTCCAGGCCAGCAGCACCGTCATGCCGAGCAGGATGACGAGCGAGGGCAGCAGCGCGATCAGGATCGTATCGCTGAGCAGGTCGAGCGCCCACATGCCGCGTGTGATCTTGCGCACCGTCGAGCCCGCGAAATTGTTGGCGTGCCAGTCGGTCGAGAAGCGCTGCAGGCGCGCGAAGGCCTCCGACGCCACGTCGCTCATCGTGCGCAGCGTCATGGTGGTGATGCCGATATAGGCGAAATGCCGCCCGACCACGGTGATGGCGGCGAGCACCATCATCGCGCCGAGCGCCCACAGCGCCGGCTCAGTACCGCCGGCGCCACTCGCGACCGCATCGACGAGACGCCCGGCATAGACGGGCGTGAATAGTTCGGCGAGCGTGCCGATGATGGTGACGCCCGAGACCCAGGCGACCTGCCCGGGCTGGCGCGCCCAGTGACAGAAAGTAAAGCTGAGAACGGCCCGGAACGGCTCCCGCCGCCCGGTTTGAATATCAAGAGACATGGCGTCATTCGGCGCCGAGGAGGCTCCGACTCCGGATCAGGCGGAGACGACGACGCACGCCGGCTCCGGCAATGAAAGACAATGGTTTGGAAAAGGCTCAGGAGACCGCCCGGAGGCGGGCCTCGTGCAAGACCGACCTAGTGGCGAGGCGGTCGCATGGGAGGAACAGCGATGGTGACGAATACCATTCAGCCCTCCCTTTCTTGAGTTGGAGCCAGATCGCTAAAATGCCTGAAACGTAAGCAGGAGGCAAGCCGCGCTTCCCTGCCCCCGCCTCGCGGGGCGCAGAATGCCCCTTCAGAACGGCTACCAGAACAGCGCGAAGAGCCTGATCGCGATCACCAACAGGAAGGCGGCGATGATCGTCGCCAGGACCTGCTGGCGCTTGCCGCGATTCGGAAATTGATGGCGCAGCAGCCGGCCGAGCGGCTTGCGGAAGATGAAGGCCGCGACCAGCAGCACGATGACGATATGGGACAAGACGTGAGCCCTTCGCGACGGGCTTGCGCTCGCCCCTTTCCGAATCCGGCCGCACCGTGGCGGCTCACCGACGCAGCGTCAATGGCATCGCGCCTTGCTCGATGGCCCCGGCCCGTCGCAAGCTGCTTGCCTCGACCACGGGCGAAATGGCAGAGCGGCGGCATGCTCGGATTCAGCAATCTCGATCTCGTCGCCTTCGCCTTCTTCTGCCTCGCCTGGATCGGCTACCACTACGTGGTCGAGCTCGGGCCGCATGCGGGCAAGACGCTCAACATGCGGATGAACCGCCGGCGTGCCCGCTGGATCGCGGAGGCGATGGAGCGTGACAACCGCATCGTCGATACCCAGGTGATGAATGGGCTGCAGAACGGCACAGCCTTCTTCGCCTCGACCTCGCTGATCGCCATCGGCGGCACGCTCGCCTTGCTGCAATCCACCGAGCGCGTCGTCGCACTCTTCTCCGACCTGCCCTTCGTGCCCGGCACGCAACGCGCCGAATGGGAGATGAAGGTCATCGGGCTCGCCGCCATCTTCGGCTATGCCTTCTTCAAATTCGCCTGGAGCTACCGGCTGTTCAACTACTGCGTCATTCTGCTCGGCGCGCTGCCCCCGGTGGGAACCAAGGACAGGACAGTCATCGCCCATGCGATGCACGAGACGGTCGAGATGAACATCGCCGCGGGTCGCCATTTCAACCGCGGCCAGCGCGCCTTCTTCTTCGCGCTCGCCTATCTCGGCTGGTTCCTGGGACCGGTCACCTTCCTGGGCTGCACCGGCGCCGTGCTGATCGCGATGTATCGGCGCCAGTTCGCCTCCGACGCGGCCCGCGTCTTCCGCTATCCCGACCAGCCATGAACCACGATCAAGAGACCATCGAACAGGCGATCCTCGATCTGCTGGCGCGGCAGGAGCCCGGCCGGACCATCTCTCCGATGGATGTCGCCCGTGCGCTCGGCAGCGACCATCCCGACGACTGGGGGCCGCTGATGCAGCCGGTGCGCCGCGCAGCGGTGAAGCTGATGAAGGAGGGCAAGCTCCTGATCACCCGCAAGGGCCGTGCCGTCGATCCGGACGATTTCCGCGGCGTTTACCGGATCATCCTGCCCGGCGCCTGATCACGGGCCCGGAAGCAGCGCGTCGGTATAGCCCGCCAGCCAGTAGGCGAGGAGCCCGACCCATTCCTTGAAGCCGTTATCGGCCGTCTCGATAGCCCGATGGGGGCGGCTGTAGGGGCGGATAAAATCATCCGGCGTGCCCTTGGACCAGTAGTCGACCGGGAAGGCCTCGACCTCGAAGCCGGCCTTGCGGAACACCCCCATGGAACGCGGCATATGCCAGGCCGAGGTCACCAGCAGCCAGCGCTCGCCGGGCTTGGGGTCGACGAGGCGGCGGGTGAAGGTCGCATTCTCCCGCGTGTTGCGGGATTTGTCCTCCAGGACGAGCCGCGCCGGATCGAGGCCGATCGCCTCGAACAGCCGCTTGGCGCCGTCAGCCTCCGTCGTCTCGATCTGCGAGACCAGATTGGCGGAGCCGCCGGTGAAGACCACCTTCGCCTGCGGATGCAGCCTTGCGAGCTCGACCGCCTTGGTCATGCGCGCGGCCGACGAGTTGAGCACGACATCGCCGCGGCTCATCCCGATCGCGCCGCCGAGGACGATGATACCGGTGACCGGCCCCTTGGCGGCATCCTGCTGAGGAAAGCGATCCTCCAGCGGACGGATCACCGCTCGCGGCAGCGGACTGAAAGCCATCAGCACCAGCGCACCCACGGAGAACAGGCCTATCCAGCGAGCGGCCCGTGCAAAGCGCGTGAAGGCCAGCAAGGCCGCGAGCAACGCGGCGAGAATGGCGAAATTGACCGGCGAGAAGATCAGCCAGACGAGCTTGGAGAGGACGAAGAACATCGTTAGCTCGCGAAGGGAGGGCTGCCGGCGGAGGGATGGCGATATAGCCGCAAGGTACGGGAAGGTTCCAGAGCCTTGGCCGCCTCGCGGCGATCGGGCTTAGCGGATGATCTGCGGCGGCGATTGCGGGCGGCGGCGCTCGGGCTGCGGCAGCGCCTTCACGAGCTCAATCGCGCGGCCGGCGACCTCGCGCAGCTCGCAGCCCGCTTGACGTCCGGCTTGCAGGCCCTCGCGCTGCGCCGAGCCGTAGAAGGCGCATTTCTGAGCGATATAGCTCTCCCAGGCGAGTTGCACGGCGGCGAGGCGGCTGCGCTGGCTGGCATCGAGCGAGCGTCCGGCCATCTGCAGGGCGAGCGTCAGCCGTTCGCGCCAGGCTGCCTCCTCGCGACGGGCACAACCCGCCTCGGCGCCGCGTGGATCGCTGGCGGCTGCGCGCACGCAGGCCACAGCCACGGCGCCAATACAGGCGGAAGGTGCCACTCCATTATCGCTCAGACAGCTCGACAGGGCCGCCATATCGCTGCGCAACGTGGGCGAACTCTGCGCAGCGGCCGGGCCGGCCGCAGCAAGCGAAAACAGAAGCAAAGCCGCGCGAAAAGCGTTCATGCGGGCATCATGACAGGGCCGCAGCTCGGATCAAGCGCCGCGGCCCAAACTCACGCGATCGGCAACGGCAGCGCCGCCTGCGCTGCCGGCCGCGCGAAGAGCGCCGCATACCAGCGCTGGACGACCGGCCGCTCGGTCCGCTCGACCGGCATGTTGAGCCAGCGATGAACGCCACAGCCGACCGTGATATCGGCCACGCCGAGCTGCTCGCCCGCCAGGAAGGGCTTGTCCGCTAGCTGCGCTTCGAGGATCGCCATCAGCGTCTCGGCCCGCTTCATGCCATCGGCAATGACCTTGGGGTCGGTAAAGGCCGGCACCTTGCGCACGACGCCCCAGAGCACCGGCGCCAGCGCCGGCTGCAACTCGGAGAGCATCCAGTCCATCCAGCGCTCGGCCTCAGCCCTGCGCGCCGCATCCGCCTCCCAGATCGATGTGGTGCCATGGCGCGCAGCGAGATAGCGCACGATGCTGTTCGACTCCCAGAGCCGGAAATCGCCGTCCTCCAGCACCGGGATCTGTCCGTTCGGGTTCATCGCCCGGAATTCCGGCGTATCGAGCCCGCCATAGGGCCCGCCGACATCGATGCGCTCGAAGGCCTGCCCAACCTCGCCGGCCGCCCAGACGACCTTCTGAACGTTAATGGAGCTCAGCCGCCCCCAGATCTTCAGCATATCCAGCCCTGTCCCGCTCAGGCGAATTCCATGATGACGGCGTCCACAGCGAGCGAGTCGCCTTCCTTCGCCAGGATCTTGGCGACGGTGACGTCCTTCTCGGCGCGCAGCACGTTTTCCATCTTCATCGCCTCGACCATGGCGAGCGGCTCGCCGGCCTTGACCTCCTGCCCGACAGTGACGGCGATCGACTTGACCAGCCCAGGCATCGGGCAGAGCAGGAACTTGCCGGTATCGGCCGCGACCTTCTCCGGCATCAGCGCGGCGAGCTCGGCCTCGCGCTGCGTATAGACATGGGCGTTCGCATAGGCACCGGCATGGCCGAGCGCGACACCGTTCAGGACGGGCCGGACCTGCGCCGCGACCTTCACCCCATCGAGCGTGCCGTGCCAGACCGGCTCGCCCGGCCGCCAGTCGCTGACGACGCTGACGCTGCGGTCCGGGAAGGCGATGACGACCGCCCCGCCCTGCTCCGAGACCTCGCCCTCGAAGCGCTCGCCCCCGAGTTGGACGATGCGCAGACGGTCGAAGGAGACTTTGCGCCAGCCTTCCATCTGCGCCGAAACGTTGCGCTTGCGCTGGTTCATGCGGTGGTCGCAGGCGATGGCGATCGCCGCCATGCGCTGCGCCGTCTCGCCCTCAGGCGCCGGCAGCGAGAAGCCCTCGGGAAACTCCTCGGCGATGAAGCCAGTCGAGAGGTTGCCGGAGATCCAGCGCGGATGCTGCATCACCGCCGCGACGAAGGGGATGTTATGGCGGATGCCATCGATGGCGAAGGCATCGAGCGCGCGCGCCTGGGCCTTGATCGCCGCCTCCCGCGTCGCCGCATGCGTCACGAGCTTCGCGATCATCGGGTCGTAGTAGATCGAGATCTCGCCGCCTTCATAGACGCCGGTGTCGTTGCGCACGGTCGCGTCGCCATCCGGCCCCTCGCTCGGCGGGCGAGAGGTAACGAGCCGGCCGGTCGAGGGCAGGAAGTTGCGGGTCGGGTCCTCGGCATAGACGCGGGACTCCACAGCCCAACCATCGAGCTTCACATCGGCCTGTGAGATCGCGAGCTTTTCGCCGAAGGCGACGCGGATCATCTGCTCGACGAGATCGATGCCGGTGACCATCTCCGTCACCGGATGCTCGACCTGCAGGCGCGTGTTCATCTCGAGGAAGTAGAAGGACTTGTCCTGGCCGGCGACGAACTCGACCGTGCCGGCGGAGTCGTAGTTCACGGCCTTGGCCAGCGCGACCGCCTGCTCGCCCATCTTCTTGCGGGTCGCCTCGTCGAGCAGCGGCGAAGGCGCCTCCTCCAGCACCTTCTGGTTACGGCGCTGGATCGAGCATTCGCGCTCGCCGAGATAGATGACGTTGCCGTGCTTGTCGCCCAGCACCTGGATTTCGATATGGCGCGGATCGACGATGAACTTCTCGACGAAGACGCGGTCGTCACCGAAGGAAGATGCGGCTTCCGACTTCGCCCGCGCGAAGCCTTCCGCCACCTCGGACGAAGAATGGGCGATGCGCATGCCCTTGCCGCCACCGCCTGCCGAGGCCTTGATCATGACGGGATAGCCGATCTCGTCGGCGATCGTCACGGCATGCTCCGGGCTCTCGATGATGCCGAGGAAGCCCGGCACGGTCGAGACCTTGGCCGCGGCCGCCGCCTTCTTCGACTCGATCTTGTCGCCCATCGCGGCGATGGCACCCGGATTGGGGCCGATGAAGACGATGCCGTTATCCTTCAGCGCCTGGGCGAAGGCCTCGCGTTCGGAGAGAAAGCCGTAGCCCGGATGCACGGCCTCGGCTCCCGTCTGCTTGCAGGCGGCGACGATCTTGTCGATCTGGAGATAGGACTGTGCGGCCGGGGCCTCGCCGATATGGACCGCCTCATCCGCCATTTCGACATGCAGCGCGTCGCAGTCGGCATCCGAATAGACGGCCACCGTCTTGATGCCCATGCGCCGCGCCGTCTTGATGACGCGGCAGGCGATCTCGCCACGGTTCGCGATCAGGATCTTCGAGAACATGCGTGGGCCACTCCCGGCTACAGATCAGACTGCAATAGCCGGGGTGTATGGGACGCCGCAACCGCCGTCCACCGATGCGAAAGTCGGCTTGGCTGTGCATGGATGCACAACCGGCTCCGCTCGCCGTCATTGCGGGGAGCAAAAGCGACTAAGCCATCCAGGAGGCGTAGAGTTCTACGTCTTCCTGGATGGCTTCGTGGAGCCTGTACTCGGGCTTGCCGAAGGCAAGACCCGGGTGCTCGCAATGACGCTTGCGAGGGAGAAACCCAATCAGCTCGCGAGCAGGAAGCGCTGGGCGCCGCCCGGAGCCGGCCCGGCCAGGTCCTTGCCCGCGCCCTTGGCGAAGGCGAAGACCAGCAGAGCCTCGTCGCAATGCTCGGCCTCGCGGACGATCTCCGAGGCGATGTGCTGCGCGGTCGCGGTCGGGCCCTCGCCGACCGAGAGTGTCGTCACCAGCCAATGCGCCTTCTCGCGATCGATCATGCCGGTCGGGCGGTTTTCCCAAACGGCGAAGTTGACCGTGAGCGCCACGAGATATTCGGCATAGGCCGGTGTGCTTTGCGGCACGGCACGGTCCAGCGCGATCAGCAGATCAATGATGTCGCGCGTCATGACCATGTCGGCCAGGATATCACGCTGAAGCATCTTGACGTCTTCCTCGTTGATCACGCGACGATCCATCACGCGGTCGACGAATTCACGAAGCTCATGATCCATCATCTTATGACCTCTGTCCGGCAATGTTTTGCGCCGGTCCATTCCTGTTGTGGGAACACCATGAGACACGCCCCGCCAGCAGGTGGTTAACGCGCAAATCTGAACGGTTATTCAGGTTAAACGGTCCTGAGTCAGCGTGGTTGCGAGGATGTTACTGGGAGGACGCCAATGCGCCGGGCTCCACACCGGCCAAGGCGCCGATTTTCGGCCTCGTTCGCCGGAAACGAACGCAGAGTCTCGACAGGAAACGGGTGGAAAGACGAGGGCCGTCCGTCGCTTCATCGGGCCTCAATCCGCGATCCGAGAGAGCACCATGCCTGCATCCCGCCCTGACGCGCTGCCCGCTGCCTTCAAGCGGATCGGCTGGTCGAATCTGCTGGCCCAGTTCTCCGAGCAGATCGCTCTTGCGGCAGCGCCACTCGCCGCTGTCCTGCTGCTCGCCGCCGGCCCCGCCGAGACCGGCTGGCTCCAGACCGCCCAGACCTTGCCTTTCCTGCTGCTCTCGATCCCCGCCGGGCTCGCGGTCGACCGGGCCTCCCGCCGCGGCCTAATGGTCGGGTCCGAGGCGCTGCGCGCCCTGTCGCTGATGGCGATCATGCTGCTCATCGGCCTCGGGCTGATCGATCTCGTCTCGCTCGCCATCCTCGGCTTTCTCGGCGCCATCGGCACGGTGGTCTACAGCGTCGCGGCACCGGCGCTGGTGCCTGCGCTCGTGCCGCGTGCGCAGCTTGGCGCCGCAAACCGCTGGCTCGAACTCGCCCGCAGCGCGGCCTATGCCGGCGGGCCGGCGTTGGGCGGCGCCCTCGTCGGCTGGACCGGCGCGCCGGCGGCCTATGCGCTGGCGACAGCGCTCTCGATCCTGGCCGTGCTGCTGCTGGCAGGGTTGCCGAAGGAGCGGACCGAAGAACGGCCCCGGCGCGACCTGCTGCACGATCTGAGGGAGGGCGCGCAGTTCATCGCCGGCCACGAGTTGCTGCGGCCGATCCTCATCACAGCGATCTTCTTCAACACGGCCTGGTTCGTGCTACAGGCGATCTATGTCGCCTATGCCGTCCATGACCTCGGCCTGACGCCGACCGATGTCGGTCTCACCCTCGGCATCTACGGCGCGGGCATGATCGCAGGCGCCTGGATCGCTCCGGCGCTGGCGCGTCGGTTCTCCTTCGGAACGATGATCGTCATCGGGCCGCTCGCTGGCTTCACCGCAGCCGTGGTGATGCTGCTGACCCTGTGGTTCCCGACGGTGCTGCTGGCTGGTCTGAGCTTCTTCCTGTTCGGAGCCGGCCCGATCCTCTGGTCGATCACGACCATGACGCTGCGCCAGGCGGTGACGCCCAACGCCATGCTCGGCCGCGTCTCAGCGCTGATCATGACGGCGACCTTCGGCTCGCGCCCGATCGGAGCCGCCATCGGAGCCGTCGTCGCCGCACGCTTCGGCGCGCCGGCTTGCCTTGCGGTCGCGGCCGCCGGCTTCCTGATCCAGCTTCTGGTAATCAGCGCCTCGAACGTCCCGCGGCTACGCGAACTGCCCGAAGCGGCGTGAGCTGCAGGCCGCGGTCAGACCGCAGCCGGCTGCGCCAGCCCGAGCGTAGCCGGCAACTCAGTAAAGTCCTTCAGCACGTGGCGGGCGCCGAGCGAAACCAGCTTCGCCACCGGCTGGAAGCCCCAGGATACCGCGACAGGCGTCACGCCGGCGGCGACCGCCATCTCGATATCGAAGGACGAATCGCCCACCATCGCGGTTCGCTCGGGAGCAGCGCCCGTCTCGGCCATCGCCCGCAGGATCATGCCGGGATGCGGCTTCGACGGCGCGTCGTCGGCCGACTGCACCGTATCGAACAGGCCCTGCCAGCCATGGCGCTCGACAGCGAAGTCCAGCCCCTTGCGTGATTTGCCGGTGGCGATGCCGAGCTTCAAGCCCGCGCGATGCTTGAGCTCCATGAGCGTCTCGGCGACACCCGGGTAGAGCGGCTCGTCGAGCGAGGGGTCCGTCTGCGCCTGCAGACGCATCGCGTTGAAGACCTCGCGATAGGTCTCGGTCAGCACGTCGTCGGGCTCGTCGAGCCCGGCGAGTTGGGCCATCGCGATGTCGAGCGTCAGCCCGACGATGCCGAGCCCGGCCTCGCGGCCCGGATGCACCCGGCCGCAACGCCTGAAGGTCTCGAACTGCGTGCCGAGGATGATCGCCTCGGAATTGATCAGGGTGCCGTCGAGATCGAAGATGATGAGGTCCATGGCCGCGCTTTAGCGTGGAATGCGGGCGCGATCCATTGCACCCGCGTCATGCCGCCATCGCACCGCCCTGAACGACGAGGCAAGACGCTCAGCCCCTAGCCTCACGTGCGCAGCTCTCCACCGCCTTGCGCAGATCGGCGCCGTCCAGCCCCTTCCCGCGCGCTTCCTTGCGGCATTCCGCGCGCTGGGCGAGATCGGGCCGCTTGGCGTTGAAGCAGGCGGTCAGCGCCGCAACCCGCTCCGAACCTTCGAGCTTGCGCGCGTCGACCTCGTCCTTGCAGGCGGCGCGCGCCGCGACGGCCGTCGGCTTGCCGTCGCGCGTCACACCGTCCTGCGCATAGAGCTTCACGCCCGGGAACTTCGCCTGCATGCACAGACGCATCCCTGCCCGCAGGTCCTCGCCCGAGAGCGCGACATTCTCCGAAAGGCAATCCTGCCGGGCCTTGGCCCGCTCTGCTCGCGGGATCTCGTCCGAGGTGGCCGCCGCCGCGGCTGGCGCTTCAGCCTTGGGCGGTGCGGCGGTCTGGGCTTGCGCGGCCGCGCAACCGAAAACAAACGCGGAAATGATGAAGATCGAACGCATGGTCAGCCCCCTTCCGTAACGAGAACAGAGTTAGAACATAGGTAGCCATGTTCTGCAACCGTTCTCTTCCGTTGCGTCAGGGGATAGGCCGATCGCCTTACTCGTCCGGCGCATCCACGATGGGGTCGTAGCGTTCGTCCTCGAAGCCGAGCAGGTTCCAGCTCTGGCGCATATGCGGCGGCAGCGGCGCGCTCACATCGATCGTGCCCTTGCCGCGCGGATGCGGGATGACGATGCGCCGCGCCAGCAGGTGCAGCTTGTTCTGGATGCCGCCGGGCAGCTCCCAGTTCTCGATGTCGAAATACTTGGGATCGCCGATGATCGGGTGGCCGATATGGGCGGCATGCGCACGCAGCTGGTGCGTGCGCCCGGTCACGGGCTTGAGCGACAGCCAGGCGAGCTTCTGCGCCGCCGTCTCGACCACGGCGTAATAGGTCACCGCATGCATGGCGCCGTCCTCGCCATGCTGCGCGACCGCCATGCGCTGGTCGCCGTCATAGGCCTCCTCGCGCGCCAGATAGGTCGAGATCCGGCCCTGCTTCACCCGCGGCACATGGAAGACCAGCGCCCAATAGACCTTGCGCGCCGAGCGCGAGCGGAAGGTCTTGGTCAGCGTCGCCGCAGCAAAGCGCGACTTTGCGATGACGAGACAGCCGGCCGTGTCTTTGTCGAGCCGGTGGACGAGGCGCGGCTTCTGCCCGTCCTTGCCGGTCAGCGCCTCCAGCATCTTGTCGACATGGCGCGTGGTGCCCGAGCCGCCCTGCACGGCGAGGCCCGCCGGCTTGTTGAGGACCATGACGTCGTCGTCCTCATAGAGCGTGATCGAGCGCAGGAAGCCGATGGTGTCGGCATCGGCCTTGGCCGAGCGCGGCCGCTCCGATTGCTGCTCCAGTTTCAGCGGCGGGATGCGAACCGTCTGGCCCTCACTGAGCCGGTCCTTGCTGTCGGCGCGCTTGCCGTCGACCCTGAGCTCGCCCTTCCGGACGATGCGCTGGATATGGCTGAAGGAGAGCTGCGGAAAACGCGCCTCGAGGAAGCGGTCGATCCGCATCTCGTTCTCGTCGGCTGTCACCACGAGTTGCTGCACGCCGGTGGAGAGCACCTGCGCCGTCTCGGCCTTGACCTCGGCGCGCGTCGGCTTGGGCGCCTCCTTCGGCCGGATCGGGCGTGCGGGACGCGGCGTCCGAACCTCGCCCTCCGCCGGGCGTGCGGCTGCGCGCCTGCGCTCGTCATGGCTCGGCCGCTTGCCGCGCGGAGTGCCAGCGGATGGCGGGCGCCCGCCACGGGGTGAGCCGGGAGCCGCTCCGCCGCGGCCCTTGCCGGCCGATCCCTTGCCGCCCGTGCCCTTGTTGCCGGGGCCCTTACCACCGGTCCTCATGCCAGCCACCTCACCAGAGCGAAGCCCGCGACCAGCGCCGCCACCGAGATCAGCACCGAGCCAAATACATAGCCCAGGGCCGCCCCGACCTCACCGCGCTGCCAGAGCATCACCGCATCGAGCGAGAAGGTGGAGAAGGTGGTGAAGCCGCCGAGGATGCCGGTGGCGAGAAACAGGCGCAGATCCTGCGGCGCGCCTTCGCCGGCCCGGAAGGTGAACCAGCCGACGACGAGCCCCATCACGCCGGAGCCGATGATGTTGATGAGGAGCGTGCCATAGGGAAAGCTGCCGAGCGGCCAGCGCAGCGCGGCGAGATTGACGCCGTGCCGAAGCACGCCGCCAATGCCGGCGCCCAGAAAAACGAGTGCGGTTGAAGTCATGCGCCAGCAATAGCCAGCGTCACGACTGCGCACAAACGAAATTCCGCCTCGATACCACCCCTACCTGTCATTGCGAGGAGCGAAGCGACGAAGCAATCCAGGTGGGACGTAGAGCTCTGCCGCCCCCTGGATTGCTTCGCTACGCTCGCAATGACGGCACGGAAGGTCGTCAGCCCCTCCGCAGGTTGCTGAAGACCGGGACCCCGTTCAGCATGCCTGTCAGGCTCTTGCGATAGGCCACCGGCTGGAAATACTGCCCGGCCGGCACATAGGGCACGTCCTGCATCGCCTGCACCTGGATCTGCTCGGCGAGCGCCTTCTGCCCGGCGAGGTCGGCGGTGGTGAGCCATTTCGCGCGCAGCGCCTCGATCTCGGGGCTGGTCGGCCAGCCGGGGCCGGCCCGCTCGCCATTGCCGCGCAGCGGCGAGCTCGTTGCCGGCGAGCCGAGATCAATGCCGGACCAGTAGGTGACGTAGCAGCTCCAGCCACCGGCCTCGACCGGCTGCCGGCTGGTGATGCGCTGGAGCACGGTGCCCCAATCGGCCGCGACAAAGTCGAGATTGGCGCCGAGCTTGCGCAGCATGTCGGCGGCGACTTCCGCGACCTGCGAGATGCGCGGCACGTCCTGCCCCGACAGAAAGACGATCTTCTCGCCCTTATAGCCCGCGGCCGCGAGCTCGCGCTTCAGCGCGTCATAATCCTTCGGCGCCTTGAGCGGGCCAATACCGGCCTCGGACGCCATCGGGGAGCCGGCCGGAAAGAAGCCCATGGCCGTGCGCTTGACCTCGGGATCGCCGCCGCAGACCGCATCCATGCAGGCCTGCTGGTCGAGCGCCTTGAGGATGACGCGGCGAATCGCCGGATTGTTGAAGGGCGCCTGCAGATGGTTGAGACGGAGCTGCCCGGCCATGCCGCTCGGATCCTTGACCTCGACGACAATGTTCGGGTCCTTGCGCAGCGTCGGCAGCAGGTCGATCAGCGGCTGCTCGACCCAGTCGACGGCACCGGTCTGCAACGCGCTGATCGCAGTTGCCGGGTCCGGCATCACCTGGAACTCGACCCGGTCGAAATAGGGCGTGCGCGGCCCGGCCGTGAAGCTCGGCGTGCCGCTGCGCGGCACATAGCCCTCATGGCGCGCATAGACATGGCGCGCGCCCGGAACGCGCTCTTCCTTGACATAGCGGAACGGCCCGGAGCCGATCGCCTCCGGGATCTGTTTGAACGGATCGGTCTCGGCGAGGCGCTGCGGCATGATCGCCGCGACGAGTGCGCTCGGCCGCGCCAGCGCCGCCGGCAGATGCGGGAACGGCGCCTTCAACCGGAAGACAATGGTCCGGTCGTCCGGCGCCGAGAGTTCCTCGGTCGCCGCCATCAGCGACTGGCCGAAAGCGTCGCGGGCGCCCCAGCGCTTGATCGAGGCGACCGCATCGCGCGCCAGCACCTTGCTGCCGTCATGGAAAACGAGGCCGGAGCGCAACGTCAGCGTCCAGCGCTTGCCGTCATCCTCGACGACATGGCCCTCGACCATTTGCGGCTGCGGCTGAAGCGTTTCGTCGAGGCCGTAGAGCGTGTCCCAGACCAGCAGCGCATGGGTGCGGGTCGAATAGCCGGTGGTCCAGATCGGGTCGATGATCGCGACGTCCGAATAGGGCACGAAGCGCAGCACCTTCGCATCCTGTGCCCGGGCGATATGCGGCGCCGGCACCAGGGCGGCCGCGGCGGAGGCTTTCAGAAACTGACGTCTATCCATGTCATTCCCCTGTTTTTGTCGCTGCTGTCGTGAATTCGGATGGATCGCCTCATCCCGCCGGCATGGCGGCGAAGGCACTGCGGTCATTGCGCGTGGCCAGCACGGGGCCCGCCTTGCCGCTGATCAGAAAGGCCGCAAGACGCGGCGCGGTGCGCATGACGTGGTCGCGCATCACCTGCTCGGCATGCAGCGCATCGCCCGTCTTCAGCGCTTCGACGACGACGTGCTGGGTCCGCGTCGCGGTCTCCGGCTGGTCGACATGGTGCAGCCAGATCCGCATGTACGGTTCGACGGCGATATGGAGCGCCGAGATCTGGCGCAGCAGCTTCGGCCGGCCGCTCAAGCGGCAGATATATTCGTGGAAGGCCTGGTGCAGGCTCAGCCAGTCGCGGCCGCCGGCCTGCCCGCTGCGCTCCATCCGGGCGAGAAAAGCCTCCAGCTCCGCAATGACGCCGGCATCGACATGCGGCATGGCGAGCCGGACAGCCAGCCCCTCGAGCACCGAGCGCATCTCGAAGACCTCGAAGATCTCCTCGATCGTCAGCCCCGAGACGACGCAGCCGCGATTGGGCCGCAGCATCACCAGCCCCTCATTGGCAAGACGCTGGAAGGCCTCGCGCACGGGCATGCGGCTCATGGCGAGCTCGCGGGCGATCGCCTCCGGGATCAGCCTCTCGCCGGGCTGGTAACGGCCGGTGCGAATGCCACTGAGGATGGCGCGATAGGCCTCCTCCTGCGCCGTGGCCGGCGAAGCCGTTCGTCCGAAGCCCATGCCGCGCCTCCCGCTGCATCACTGTATCCAATGATCCAGTCGGTCCCGGCCGCGCTCAATCGCCGGCCTGCCTCGAAAGCCGCATCGCAGCGCATGAATTTTCGGCCGATGACTGAATTCGCCGCAATTGCAGGCTTGATGCGTCGCGCCGCAGCCTGCGGCGGCCTTGGGAAACGATTCGATGCCCGCCCTGCTCGCTCTCGCCCTCGCCCTGTTCGCTGCCATCGCGGCAGCAGAGGCCCAATCCCCCGGAAAGCCCCAGAGCGGGCGGGATTGGCCGACGGAGAAATGCGAGCGCTACAAGGCGGCCTTCACGCAGGCCGTCACCCGCCAGGGCAAGCAGGGGCTAGGAGCTGAATTCCTCGCCAGCCACGACGCCTTCATCGCGGCGAACTGTCAGGCCCGCGCCGATGTCTGCGCCCGCAGCAAGGAAGAGCTGGCGCTGGCGAACACGATGGTCGTCATGGTGATGAACCGCGGCATGTCGAGCACCTTCCTGCCGTTCTATTGCCGAGGGTAAGGAGCGCTACCCCTCCCCGCGCTCCCGCCTGAGCTTCTCCCAGTATTCCAGTCGCTTCCTGATCTCGCGCTCGAAGCCGCGTTCGGGCGGGTCGTAGAAGCGCCGACGGCCGAGCGCGTCCGGCCAATAGTTCTGGCCCGAGAAGGCATCCGGCTCGTCATGGTCATAGGCGTAGTCGGCGCCGTAGCCCTCCTCGCGCATGAGCTTGGTCGGCGCGTTGAGGATGGTCTTGGGCGGGGTCAGCGAACCGCCCTCCTTGGCCGTGCGCACCGCCGCTTTGTAGGCCATGTAAGCCGCGTTCGATTTCGGCGCGGTGGCGAGGTAGATCACGCAATTGGCCAGAGCGAGCTCACCCTCCGGCGAGCCGAGCTGCTCATAGGTCTCGGCCGCCGCGCGGGCATGGAGAAGCGCCTGAGGATCGGCGAGGCCGATATCCTCCACCGCCATCCGGACCAGCCGCCGCGCCAGGAAGCGCGGGTCCTCGCCGGCATCGAGCATGCGCGCGAAATAATAGAGCGCCGCATCGGGATCGGAGCCGCGCACCGTCTTGTGCAGGGCCGAGATCAGATTGTAATGCCCGTCCTGTGCCTTGTCGTAGATCGGCGCGCGGCGCTGGATCACCTCGGCGAGCCCCGCCTCGTCGAAGATTTCGCCGGGCTTGGCGGCGCGCCAGATCTCCTCGGCCAGCGTCAGCACGGCCCGCCCATCGCCATCGGCGAAGCGCGCGAGCGCCGCCCTCGCCTCCGGCGTCAGCGGCAATTCCTTGCTCTCCAGCACTTCCGCCCGGCCGAGCAGGAACAGCAGCGCGCCCTCGTCCAGCGCCTTGAAGGTCAGGACGCGGGCGCGCGAGAGCAACGCCGCATTGAGCGCGAAGGACGGGTTTTCCGTCGTCGCCCCGATCAGCGTGATCGTGCCGTCCTCCATCACGGGGAGGAAGGCGTCGAGCTGGGCGCGATTGAAATCTGACCAGTGCTTTTTGTAATCGAAACCGCGTAAAGGCACCCCCATTTTCTCGCCCAACGCCGGCCGGGTGACACCGGGGCGAGGGTGTGATACGCTGATATTAACGAGCTGGATTTATACTCGATATGTCGAATCGAGTGATGGCAGACTTGTTTGTTGACGGGCTCCCAACGCCAGTGCGGGCGGCGCAGCTGGTCGGGGTAGCGCAGCCGACCGCACGGCTCACCCGCAATCGCTTTCTCGCAGTATCGAAGTTGCACAGTGGAATCCAATGGCAACGCGGAGGGGGGTAACGTGCGAAGCCTGAATGGACTTGGTCACGTAATGGTCACGGTGCGAGATGGCGACCGTTCTGACCGGCTGACCGTCCTCATTCTCTTAGACGGCAAGCCATTTCTCCCGCTTCTCGAGTACTTTCGTGAAAGTAACTTTTCTCTCTCCTCAGAGGAGGTCTATGCGCGGGCTGTCGGACAATTGATCGACTTCATTGCGGCGCGGGGATTGGAGTTTCAGGAAGTCGAAAGCCGCCCAAATTTCTTCAATAGCTTCGCACATGCTTTGAAGCACGGCACGATCGTAGAAGGCTGTGATCCAAATGGTCTCTGGTGGGTACCACGTGCCTCAAGGAACGCCGGCCAGCTCCTAGCCGCCGCTTTGGAAGTTTCCGATTGGCTCGTCCTTAAAGCCGATGCAACAGCGTTGAACCCCTGGCGAACAGCACGCTTCGCTGAGAAGATGGCCTTTTGGCGCCGCTGGAATCGCGCGTCGGCCCATAGTTTGTTAAAGCATCTCAAGACAGAGCCGGGTCCTCGAGCCAGCCTTGCGAGAAAAAATGCCTTTCCTACCGTGAAGCTGGCCACGGCGGACGAGCCTCCACCCGCTTTTCCCGAGGCTCTCTTTTCAGATTTGCTCTTTGACGGCTTCATTCGCCCTGGAAACAGAACGTCAGCACTCATTCACGTTCGCCAGAATCTCCGCGATATGATGGTTGCTTTATTGATGCACGGAGGAGGCCTCCGGGTCAGTGAGCCGTTTCATCTTTTCGCGGAGGACGTTCTCGAGAACCCCCATGATCCGTCAATTGCGTTCGTTCGCGTGTTTCACCCTAGCGAGGGCCTGATAGAGATTGAAAAAACATACGACGGTCAGACAAAGCTGAACCGTGAAGCATATCTGAAGCTCTACTACGGTCGAAGCCCGCTTAATCAAACAGGCAAACGAACTGGGTGGAAAAACAATCTGGTACAGGCCAACGGCATGTTTATGCCCGTCTATTGGTTTCCTAATGAGTACGGAAGGCTTTTTCTCAAACTATTCAAAGCGTATATTTCGTACAGCCGGCCCCCGTCGTCCCTACCCTGGCTCTTTCTTACCGAGGCGGGTCTTCCGATGACGGCGAAGGCTTACGCACATCAATACAGAGCGGCCATTCATCGTCTCGGAATCAGGCCACGAAAGGCCGATGGCACAACCCCTCATGGCCATAGGCACGCCTACGGGCAGCGACTAAGCGCCGCAAAACATAGCGGGTTGATCGACGAGAAAACAGTTCAACTGTGTCTTCACCATCGCTCCGTCGTGTCACAGCACGTGTATACGCAGACCTCTATTGCGGATGTTACTTCGATACTCGAACGGGCAAGCGCGTCAATATTCAATAATGACGTTCTGCACGCAGCAGATAGGCTTTTAGGCTTCGATGGAGATAGAAGTTGAAAACCTGTTCCTTTGATAGCTTTAAACGCGTCCGATCGGAACTGACTGGAAGAGATATGATCGTTAACACGAGTGAATCTCTGTTCTTGATACCTCCTTCATTCGACCCGACGGTCGCACGGAACGTAGTCACGTCGACATTAGACAGCTTCATTAAATATAAGCCAACAACAGAACTTCGACCGTTTTTGAAGACACTAACCTACCCGGAGAGCAGCCGAGAATTCGCAGTGGCGCTGGACGACCTTATAATGAGAGGCTGTAAAATACCTGGAAACACCAATGTGGGACGAATCGCCGACGTACTTATTGCACTTTGGTTGAATGACTGTATCGCCTTGCCGAGGGAGTCGACTAAACTTCTGGGACGATTTCACGGCGGAATTATTTTTCGAAATGCGGACTTAAAATCTCCCCATCCGCAAGAGATCGTAGACGTCTTACGGAAGGTTAGTACATTCAAATTTAATGTAACGCTCTTACGACGCTTAGTATCCGTTATATTTTCAATTGTTGGAGTGAAAGAAATCGGAGACCTCACTCCATCAGTGGTTGACGGATCTCTTCGCAGAGCCAAATCTGGACCAACTCTGTCCAATCTGCTCACTACAGTTATTCGAGATCGTCATGGCGTAGGCTCTGTTACGTTCACCTCGAATGACTATGGCCCATTCGGCAAACAAGCAGCGAAAACTGATAACGAATTCAAATGGATTATTGACAGGAATCCAGATTTGAAAGACTGGAGAGATTTTGGGCGGCAGTGGCTCGATACCACGATTAAACGTGACGTGAACCGGCGCAGGATCGGGGTTGCGCAATTTTTATTGTATCTGGCTGAACACCCTCATCTTCCACGAGGGCCAAAAGAATTCTTATCGACTGGAAGCAAGATATCTCCTCTTTTTGGACTTGAATTCTCTAGCGCGCCCATGGTGGCAGCGGTCGGAGAATTCATGAATTGGACACTCGACACGCATTTTATCGCCGAAGATGACCATGGACATCCTTATCGTTTGCCCGGCTTCCGAAATCCTATCTTGCCTACGCGCTACCCTATCGCAAGACCGGCAGAGACCGTGCGCGATGCGATGCCAACTCGGTTCGTGCGACGGCTGAAAGAGATTCTGGAGGAGGATGATTTTGTGTGGCCCCGAACAGCATTTGAAAAAGGGGCCGACAATATCAGGTGGAGGGATCCCAACACCGGCGAGTGGATGACGATTTGGTCCCCTGTCCGCGCCTACGCAATCCTAATGAAGCTGGAACTGCCAGAACGCACTTTCCAAATCCGGGTTTGCAACTCCGGCGAGGCAGATTTGGAGCGCTATGATCCCCATAGCGATCGTTGGACCCCCAACGGGCATCAGCTTGCTGGCAAAACACCCTATTTCAAGCCGATGGGGCTTGCACGCAAGATACTCGATCATCGCACGGGAAAGATGTTTACTGGATTGTATTTCAATACCAATAAAACGGGCGATGTCGGCAAGTCTGCTGAGGATCGTGGTCATGTTATTCCTTGGCAGAATGAAAGAGTTCTATCGATATATAATAATCTTCGCTCATGGCAGGAAAAATATAATCCGATTGAACGGACAACAAAGTGGAGCGATTTGCAGGAAGACGCAATTCTTAAAAAATCATCTAGAGATATATTAACAGACAGAGGCGCAGAAACTTTCCTGTTTCGTGATCCTTGTTCACGATTCCCGGAGCAGCCTCTCACGCATACGAGATTGACGGCATTTTGGAACAAGCTTTGCACGGAATTAGAAGACCGATTGGCGCGCGAAGAGGAAACTGCGCCTGGGGGAGAGCGCATTCAGTTGGTCATTCGCGACAAGAGCGGAGATGTATCGGGCACGATCTACAACCTTCATTCACTGCGCGTCACGATGATCACAGCGTGGGCAGAAGCCGGAGTTCCAATCGACGTCTTGATGAAGGTCGCTGGCCACGCAACCGCGATCATGACCATCTACTATCGAAAAATCTCGATCTCTCATGTGACAGATATCCTGAATAGCGCCTCTGTAAGTATGATGCTCAATGAGCAAGGAAACTGGCAAGCGTGGATCAGAAGTAAAGCTTATGACGATCTTGGTAAGATTGTAGCGTACAATGATACGATAAGTCTTAGAACTTTTTCGGAAGCTTCGAATGCTTCTCTAGCTCGGCAGGACTATGGCATCTGCCCAGTCGGATGCGGCCGATGCCACGAGGGTGGTCCGCTCGTGGAAGGCAATGTGAATAAGAAGTACCACCCCGTCCCGGGGGGACCTCAGAATTGCGTTCGATGCAGATTCTTTATCACGGGGCCCTGCTTTCTATTAGGTCTGCAAGCGCATTTCGATGAGATCGGCTTCAAGTACCGTGAAGCGAGTAGAGCTTACGCTACCGCTGCCACCGAATTCGATAAACTTGATCACCAGAGAAAGCGCGCAGCCGCTGAGAAGAGACCGTTTTTTGACCATCACCGACTTGAGGTGCTTTCGAGTACGGCCGATCAACGGACGCGCGAGGTCGATGAACTGGCTCTTACGTGGCATGCTTGCTACAATTTGATCCAGCAGTGCATCGAGCTATTACGCCGTAAAAAGACTGAGACCCCAGCCGACGGCAACAATCTTATTGCTATCGGATCTCAGAATGATTTGGAGTATGCGCTGGAGCTCGACGAAATGGGGGAACGGGAGTTTGAGCTCCTTGATAAAATCTGTCAGTCATCGGTGTTCTTTAGTTTTATTAACCCCCAAATTCCGAACATGTATCGCATGCGTCATTTTGACCAACTCCTTCAGCGCAACGGATTTGATCCAATTTTCTTTGAAATGACTGATGAGGAAGCTTTCGCAGCAGGAAATACTCTTTCTCGCTTTCTTTATACGCGCTTCGGCCGCGAGAACGTCAATGGGCTCATGGCCGGATCTAACATCCTCAGAACGCTTGGTGTCGATGCCGAGGAGGCGTTTTCTAGGGTATTGTCGGAAGTGAGTGGTAGGCAGCTTGACCTCCGGGGACGTCACAAGCGCATCGAGCTCAAAGGGCAAGTTAATGAATGATCGGTCGCTGAGCCCCCGCACTAACAGGTCGCCCGCAGAGGATCTGTATCTTGAGATACTCCAGGGAACGGCCCATTCGAGGAGCCGTCAGACGCTCGCCGGCCTATGGGACGCACTGCAAGTAATGCGTGCAGCGAAAGTGTCTGACTATTCGATCGCAAGGGTTGGCAAGTTCTGCGAAAAATATGGCGGTCCAAAAAGTCAATCTATTCGGAACACAAGCGGCGCTAAATTCAGGAGACTCATCGAAGCATTTGCGAATGACACAGGATCATCGACCCGCAAGATTTCCTCTAAACCTCGATCGAATATTGATAAAGTTATTGACGAAATTCGAGATTTAGGATCGCGGACCGCAATTAGGATGATGATTGAGCGGTCCAAGCGCCTCGAGCGACAAAATGATGAGTTGCGTTCGGCATTTAAGACCCTGTCGATCACTACCGGGGCGACCAGCGGGTCTGCTGCAGCGTCCGGTACCCGTTTCATTCCCACGACGTGCGCCCCGTCAAGCACTCCAGAGTTAGAAGTCGTGCAAATCGAAGCGATCACTAAGTTTCTTAGCGATGAATGGATGCATTCGAGATTCTGGTCTGTGGGCGACGATGGTTCGATCGTGGATGAAGTTTTGGGATCAATCTTAGTGGCCCCTCCAGGCTTCGTCGATGGCTTGCGTCGAGTGATTGACGCCGCCGCGTTAAAGAGCGAGCACAACAGCTGATTCGTATAGGCGCTGCGCAACCTCGATATCGACGAAGCTGGGCGGATGAAGCCTCATCTTTTTACGATCGCTGCGTGCACGGGTTGGAAGAACTCGTCCGCTTCACCATAGTGTTGCGGTCGCATGCAGCGATACTGGTCGATCACTATTCCAATCGCAAGCAGCAGACCGTCATCCACCCGGCAACGGATCTATCGTCCATTGCTACGGTTCATGAGCGCCGGACTGGGTGGACGGCTATCTTATGACGCCTCAGAAGCCATACTTCTCGCGCCTCAGGGTGAAGGCCGCTTCACCACCCTCCATGATGCGCTTAATGGCCGCGCGCGCTTCCTCCACGTCGATCGCACCGACCCCCTGTATTGTCCCACGAGACTGATCCCCGGTCGTTCTATGATCGAACCACGCAACCAACTCAGCGTCGCCGTTGACGACTAGGTTGGCGTTGTGGCTCGCGAACACGACCTGACGGATCCGCTTGGCCGTCCAGATCTGATTGACCACCTCCAGCATCACCGGATTGTCCAGGTCCTCCTCCGGCTGGTCGATCAGCAACGGCGGCCCAGGTTGGTTAAGCATTGTCTTTAAGAGCGCGGTCGCCTGTTGACCGGCAGACGCGTTGCGGAACGGAATGTACTCGTCCTCGCGAGCCCGAAACTCGTACACTGGGACCGACGCGAGGGGGATCAGGGACAGGTTGAGCCAGGCCTCCGGTTGGAGCGTGTCTGCGATCCGGTCAAGATCGTTGGCGGTTAGGCCGCACCGGGTAAGCAGAGGCGCCGCTGGTCGCGCCTCACCTTGGACTTGCTCAGAACGAAAGTCGGCCAACCGCTCGAGTTCGGCCAGAACACCGGTCCACGCGTCCGCCCTGTCCTGCAATCCGGTGATCGCTGCCCCTAATGCCTCGATCTTAGCACCTTGCACCCGAGAGCCGGAGAGCATTTGGCGAAGTGCAGCCACGAATGCTTCCGCATTGGCGTACCGGCTAACATGGACCCGGATCAGCCCGCCGGAGCGTGCCGTCAACGCCGCGCACTCCTGGTCGATGAGTGTATCGCGGTTACCCAGGGCTTCCAGCCACTCATCCCGCGCTTGAGCGTAGCCAGCCTCGGCCGAGGCGAGCGTGGCGATCGTTTCTCGAATGCGTGTAGAGTCGTTGTCCAAATCGCTCAACCGACTCTCGAGAACGGCCAGCTGAGCGACCTTCTCGCTGTGAGACGACGATCGGGTCAATGCCTCGGCGTACCGCGACTGGAAGCTACGCCGGGCGATCTCCCAGGTCGCCCACACCCCGTCGGCGCCTTCGCCTGTCCGGATAACCGAGGCTGTTCGCTCCACGGTCTCCAGCACCTGCATCGCAGTCTCTAGCATCCGAACGTAGTCCTCGCGCACGGCGTCCAGCGTGTCCTTGTAGGCCGTCGGCATTTCCGGCGCGGGCGGCAATGCCGCCTTCTGCATGGCAGCGATCCGGAGCAATTCACTGGCCTTCTCAGCCAACGTTCCGGCTCCGGCCTGCCAACCTGCCACGGCGCTGGCCGCCGCTTTGTATTGGGGTTCCTCGGCGAGCAGGGCCCGGTCCGCGTCGCTCAGTCCAGCCAAGGAGACCCGGACTGCCTCAGCCTGCACCATAATCGAGCGCCGCTCGAACTCGCGGCTCGCGAGTTGCCGCGAGAGGTCGCGATGCCGCTGGCGGGTAGTGTAAAGCTCACGTACATGGTTCGCTTTGTCCGACGCATTACGCGCAATGCGATCCAGGTCGCTCTTGATCGGTGCGGTGATAAACCGGGTCAACTCCTCCACGCGCACGCTGACATCGCTCAGTTGCTTCTGGCTGTAGGCTTGGATCGGCAAGAGGGCACGCACCTCGTCCTCGGCGCACGGTGCGAAGGATCCACCGTCGATCTTCAGATGGACCGCGCCGTCGAGCGCTGCCCGGCGCACGACATGCGGCACGCCGTTGAGCACATAGGTGACCTCCACGCTTGCATTCAGCGCCTTCAGCGTGCCGTCGATGAGCCGGAGTCGACGCCCCTGGTAGTTGGGTGTCCCGTCCTCGTCGCCTGGGGGCGGCTGGTCGCAGAGCGCCCAACGAATGTATTCGAGAAGGGTAGACTTCCCAGTGCCCCTTCCCCCGATCAGAGCGCTGTACTGTCGGTTCAAGTCTAGATCGACCGGGCCGAGGAAGGCCGAGTTGGTGACTGAGACTGTAGCGATGTAGGTGTCAGGAATTCGCGGCGCCTCGAGGGAGATTCGCGATTCCTGCGCTAGGCATGCCTGCCTCAGCGCCTCGGCCGTGGGACGGGCCCATTTGATCCAGGTGGAGGGTACGCCGAGGGTTTGGTGGTCCGAACGTCGTGTATCCGAGGTCTGGATGACAGCGATACGCTTGTTCCCCCAAGCCTTTTCCTTGCCGGCCAAGATGTTGACGGTTCCCACTTTCAGCTTCGAAACCTCACCGTCGGAGTAGCCGCCGACCCATGGCATTTCCGCGTACTTGGCGTGCTGGCCTACGCGCAGCAACGAATGCTGCCCCTCGCCGGAGACATTGGGCAGCACCGTGTACCGCCCTCTCAGCCAGCTATGCTTGTCCAGCTCTTCCTTGAGCTGCTTCACAGTCTGGACGTGCGTGAGCTGGCTCACCACTCGCGTCTTTGCCTCCTCCGGAGGCGCCTGGTCGATAGTCAGGGCAGTCAGAATCTGGTTGAAGAAATCCGGTGGAAAGTCGGCGTCCAGTAACAGGATGGCCTGGCAGGGGACGCCCAGGGTGAGTTCCATCCCGGGGAAGACGACCAAGCGTTCAGACGGATCCAAGGACGCGCCATCGTCTCCGGTCTCCTCCAGGGCTGCTTTCTGAATCCAAGGCACGAAGGCCATGCAGTGATGGTCGGTAATCGCAATGGCTTGCAGTCCGCGCGCCCGGCAGGCCGCCACCAGGTTGCGCGCGTAAGCGATGCGCTCATCGTCGGTTGTCGCGTTCGGCCCGGTCCACCGCAGGTCGCGCGGCGTATGCACCTGAAAATCGCTACGGTGGAAGTGTGCACCCTTGTCCATGCGTTTAGCCAAGCCCCCTACATAACCCACTCTCAATTACCACGGCTTGGAGACTTCATTGAACGACTACTGGCTTGTTCCAAAGGCCGAGGCGGACGGCGTGGCGCACCGGGTAACGGCTACCTTGCGCGGACGAGCGGTGATTAGATGGGACGGTTAGCTCCCCCGAGTACACTCTCAGCACCGAAAGGCTCGACTGAAAGCCGAATTGTTCCCAAGCTAAGGAAGCGGCACACGGCAACGCATGTTGATCCGGATCAAGAGCTTCAGTAGCCAACACGGTTACGGCTTCGACGAGCGCGCGACCGCACCGGCCAACCAGCGCTTGACCTTCCCATCATGGGAAGCCTCAGCCTTTCCGTGATCGAGGCGCACGCGGAGAACCGTCATGACCCCAGCCACCGGGAACCATGAGCATCACCATGATCACAGCGTCCACGCTGGACATCATCACCATGACCCCGCGGCGGAAGACGGCAAGGTGAAGGACCCGGTCTGTGGGATGATGGTCGACCCGCATAAGACCGCGCACCGGGAGCAGCACGAAGGCAGGCCGTATTACTTCTGCTCCTCCGGCTGCCAGTCGAAATTCACGGCCGAGCCCGCCCGATACGTCGAACCGGCAGCGGCCCGCACCGGCGAGCCCGCGCCGGAAGGCACGATCTACACCTGTCCGATGCATCCGCAGATCAGGCAGGTCGGGCCAGGCTCCTGCCCGATCTGCGGCATGGCGCTCGAACCCGTGCTCGCCACGGCGGAGACTGGCCCCAGCCACGAACTCGTCGACATGACGCGCCGGTTCTGGATCGGCCTTGTGCTCTCCCTGCCCGTCGTGGCGCTGGAGATGGGCGGGCATCTGACCGGCCTGGGCCACTATGTCGCCCAGCAGACCTCGAACTGGATCCAGATGCTGCTCGCGACGCCCGTCGTCCTATGGGCGGGCTGGCCGTTCTTCGTTCGCGGCCGGCAATCGCTGGTCTCGCGCAACCTCAACATGTTCACGCTCATCGCCATGGGCACGGGGGTGGCCTGGCTCTACAGCATGGTGGCGACCCTGGTGCCCGGCATCTTCCCGGCCGCCTTCCGCGGCCATGACGGCTCGGTCGCCGTCTATTTTGAAGCGGCCTCGGTGATCACGGTGCTCGTGCTGCTCGGGCAGGTGCTCGAGTTGCGGGCGCGCGAAAGCACCAGCGGGGCGATCCGCGCCCTGCTCGATCTCGCGCCCAAGACGGCCCGCAGGATCATGCCCGACGGCACCGAGCAGGAGGTCCAGCTCGATACCGTGCAAGTCGGAGACCGACTCCGGGTCCGGCCTGGCGAGAAGGTCCCCGTCGACGGCATCGTCGTCGAGGGACGGAGCGCGGTCGACGAGTCGATGGTCACCGGCGAGTCGATGCCGGTCACCAAGGAAACCGGTGCGACAGCAATCGGCGGGACCATGAACCAGTCCGGCGGCCTCGTCATCGAGGCGCAGAAGGTCGGGCATGACACCATGCTGTCGCGGATCGTCCAGCTCGTGGCGGAGGCCCAGCGCAGCCGGGCCCCGATCCAGCGATTGGCTGATCAGGTCTCAGGCTATTTCGTGCCGGCAGTGATCGGTGTGGCGGTCCTCGCCTTCCTTGCCTGGGCACTCTGGGGGCCCGAGCCGCGGCTCTCCTACGGTCTCGTCGCAGCCGTGGCTGTGCTCATCATCGCCTGTCCCTGCGCGCTCGGCCTTGCGACGCCCATGTCGATCATGGTCGGCGTCGGCCGCGGTGCCCAGGCGGGTGTCCTAATCAAGAACGCCGAGGCGCTGGAACACATGGAAAAGGTCGACACGCTCGTAGTCGACAAGACCGGCACCCTCACCGAAGGCAAGCCAGCCGTCACCGCGATCGTGGCGGCGTCGGGCTTTTCCGAGGCTGAGATTCTGCGCCTGTCGGCCAGCGTGGAGCGACCAAGCGAGCATCCGTTGGCGGTCGCCATCGTCGCGGCCGCCGACAAGCAGGGCATCGCCACCGCACCGGTCACCGATTTCGACTCGCCCACCGGCAAGGGCGCGCTGGGAACCATCGAGGGCAGGCGCATCGTACTCGGCAACAAGGCCTTCCTGGCCGAGCACGGCATCGATGTCGCTCCCCTGGCAGCGCAGGCCGACGGGTTGCGTGAGGATGGCGCCACGGCGATCTTTGTCGGCATCGGCGGACAGGTGGCGGGCGCCATTGCCATCGCGGATCCGGTCAAGACCTCGACTCCCGAAGCGCTCACCGGGCTCAGGGCCGAGGGCATTCGTGTCGTCATGCTGACCGGCGACAACTGGACGACTGCAAAGGCCGTCGCCAAGCGGCTCGGGATCGACGAGGTCGAGGCCGAGGTCCTGCCCGACCAGAAGAGCGCCGTCGTCCAGCGCTACAAGGCCGGCGGTCGCGTGGTTGCCATGGCGGGCGACGGCGTCAACGACGCACCGGCGCTCGCTGCGGCAGATGTCGGGATCGCCATGGGCACCGGCACCGATGTGGCGATGGAAAGTGCCGGCGTGACCCTGCTCAAGGGCGACCTGACCGGCATCGTCCGCGCGCGGCGGCTGTCCCAGGCGGTCATGCGCAACATCAGGCAGAACCTGTTCTTTGCCTTCATCTACAACGCCCTCGGCGTGCCCGTGGCTGCGGGCGTGCTCTATCCAATTTTTGGGATTCTGCTGTCGCCGATCATCGCGGCCGCCGCGATGGCGCTGTCGTCGGTCAGCGTGATCGGTAACGCGATCCGCCTGCGCACGGTACGGCTGTAATAGCTCGGCGGGGCAGAACGAGGCCTGCCCGGCCCCTCGTCTTGATCTCGATCAAGGCGTCAATCGCGGCCGCGATCCAGAATGATGCTTCGCATCGGGAGGTCACGACATGGACTCCACACCGAATGCTGCCCCGGAGCCGAAAAAAACCTGGCGAACCCTTCTCGTAAACACGCCTTTGGGTTGGGCCTGCACGATCGCGTTGGCGGCTGTTGGCATCTACCTGTTCGCGAGCCACACGGGCCACGTCGCGGCCGCCCTACCCTACCTGCTGTTGTTGGCCTGTCCGCTGATGCATCTGTTTATGCACAAGGGTCACGGTCACGGTCACTGAGTGCGAGTGACACACCAACCTCGGCCAACGAGGGCTGACAGAGTTCCTGGAGGTCGGCGCGGTCGTCGTTAGCGCGAACAAGCGATCTGCCGGTTACTGCCCATAACGGGCCTTACGGGCTCTGGGGGCCAATGCCCCGGGCCGATTGTTACAAATTGTTTCAGACCGGAACTGGCCCCTACTCCGAAACGTCTCCTCTGTGCCTTCCCGACAGCCGAGGAGTTCGCCATGCACCACCATGATCCGGCGATGCAATCGTGCATCGACGCGTGCCTTCGCTGCTATCAGACCTGCCTGGGCATGGGCACCGGCCATTGCCTTGAGCTCGGCGGTGAGCATGCCGAACCCTCGCATATCCAACTGATGCTGGCTTGCGCGGAAGTCTGCCGGGCCAGCGCGCAAGTCATGATCATCGGTTCGCGGCACCACAAGCATCTCTGCGCCGAATGCGCGGACATCTGTGAGGATTGCGCCAACGAGTGCGAGCGGATCGGCGACATGGACGCATGCGTGGAGGCCTGCCGCGTGTGCGCTGAGAGCTGCACATCCATGGCAACGTCACGCTGACCACACTCAACCGGAGGATACCGATCATGAGACGGATTGCGCTCGCTTCGCTCGCCATCATCTGCGGGACCGCCGCCGCCTGGGCGCAACCGGCGTCCAAGCCTCCAATGGGCATGGACATGCCTATGATGATGCAGCCGAACAGTTCCGACTCCGCGGCAACCAAAGGTTACAAGGCCGCGATGATGGGGATGATGAAGACGATGCCTACCTTCTCAGGCGATGCGGACGTCGACTTCATGAAACAGATGCGGTCCCATCATCAAGGCGCGATCGACATGGCGAAGGTCGTGCTTGCGAACGGCAAGGACCCCCAGGTCAAGGCGTTGGCCAACGAGATCGTCTCCGCCCAGGAAAAGGAGATCGCGACCATCGATCAGTGGTTGAAGGCGAAGGGACGCTAGGACTTCACGCGGCAAACCGATTGATGCCCTTTGTAACGGGCGAGCGTGGCCCGACAAGAATCCCTATATGTGGACTGTTCTCGTCCTTGAGCCGCGATCTGCCGGTTCGGTGATCACGGCGCTGCCGGGGAGGCAGCGATGGAACCATTCCGCAGGGCCGTCTCGGCCACTTGTCTATTCAGTCTCGTTGCTCCGATTGGAAGCGTTCACGCCCACTCCACCGGCCTGCCGCTCAGCGCGCAGGAGATCACGACCGCAATCAACGGAAAGGTCTGCTCGACGGGCGGCGGTGCGAAATTCGCGTTCGGCAACGATGGACGCTTCAGCTACGATGGCCTGTGGCAAAGCAGCGGAAGCTACATCGTCACCTCAAATGCGATCGTTGTAACGTTTGACAGCGGCCTAAGGCGGGCGTTCGTGATCTCAATCCGTGACGGTTCTCTCTACATGGAAAAGACGCGTGTCTCCTGCGCCGCCAGCCGGTGATGGCGGCTCCTCTGAGCTTTCGATCCAGTCGAGACGACATGCACGAACGATCCTAGTGATGTTTCGTGCCATGGCCGCTTTGCGGGTCTGACAATGCCTTGTCGTAGCCGCGGGCCGTGTCGTACCGCGCGATCTGCTCCGGCGTGAGGAGTGCCGCCGTCTCGATGTGGGCTTCAAGATGAGCCGCGCGCAGCATGCCTTGCTTCACGCCGATCAGAGCCGTCAGCTCCTCCAGTCCCACCCGGTCTATCGAGCGCTGAGCGAAGGCCGCATCAAGCTTGCGTTCAAGGCTCAGGATCTCGGCTCCGAGCGCCTGCGCCCGCTTGCTCATGCGCGCCTTGGACGTTTCCAAACCATTGCGTTGCTCCGGTGAGAGTTCGAGCTCCCCTGCCAGTTCGAGTGCATGGAGCGGACCGGGATAGCGATTGAGTTCCGCCGACTTTGCGAGCCCCATGCCGCGGCCGTGAATAAGGTCATCGATCTCGCTCGGCGAGAGAGCTTTGATCTCACGGGTCTGCTGCCCCGCGTAGGGGTTCACGGGCTGTGCCGAGACGACGCCAACCCATCCCGACATGGCTAGCGCGATCAAGCGGGCTGTAACGGTTCTATTGGTCATCGAAATGGCCTCCTTGACCGTCTCGATACTCTCCGCATGCTCGCCGTCACATGATTTCAATCATGTCAATTCAATCGCGTTGTCGCTCCGCCGAATGACCCGCTCGGCTTCCAGATGTGCGAGCGTCCGATATAGGACCTCGGGGGCCAGGCCGATCGCGGCAGCAACGTCCTTCAGCAGCTCCCGTATCATGACTGTTCTGCCATCCGGGCCAGTCCGCGCTACGAGGTAGGCAAGCACGCGCTCTCGCGCCGAGCGGATATCCCGCAGGGTCAAGATAGCCCTGAGTTCCATGACCTGCCGCGCGAGATCTGCCGTCAAATCAAGCCGCGAAGCCGCCTCGCTCCGGAGCAATTCGAGGGCTTCCGTCTTGGGAAAGCATGCGACGGAGGTCTCTACGACGGCCTGCGCGTCGCAGTGGTAGGTCTCGGCGAAGAGCGACGCCTCGGCGAAGCGTTCCCCCGGTCCCGCGACGAACAGGACCGTCTCTCGTCCGCTGGCGCCGAAGCGCACGAGGCGAACGCGCCCTGTGCGAACCACGAAGAACCCTCGGGTCGCATCGCCAGTCGCGAAAAGCGTCTCGCCTGCCTTGAGCTCTCGGGCGACCGGGTTCAATCCCGGGAGGCCAACTCCAGCCAATTGCACCTTTGGCCCTTTCCTCGTTTCTGGTCCAGGGTCATATTCCATCGCAAGTGCGCGGGGGGACCGTGCGTTTGCTCCCAAATGGGGACCTGCCGCGAGTATGATCATTTGCTGAGGTTGGCCTGTGACCCGGGCAACCCAGGAAGAGCCGGAGGTTCGCTTGACCGCTTCGCTTCATCCGTTGGCATCACAGCCGCTTCCGTCGTTCGTTCCGGCGCCGGGAGGCCCGGACTACTTGATGATCGGCGTGGCGATCTTCCTGATCGCGTTCGTGCTGGCACTAGGCCTCCTGTACCTGCGGCTGCACGCGCTTCCAGATCAGATCGCACACAAGGGAACGAAAATTCAGTTCCAGATCGTGTGCGTGCTGGGCCTACTTGCGATGTTTACCCACATCCACGCCTTCTGGATTGCAGGACTGCTGCTTGCCCTGATCGACATTCCCGATTTCAGCGGTCTCTTCGGAAGAATGGCCAATGCGCTCGAGCGAATGGCCGACAACCGCCGAAACAGGATCCCCGATCCGACGAGCAACGACAATCGCCGGATTCCGCCCTCGAACCCGCGGTCGCCAACCTTGTTGGAAAGCGAGCGACGTGAAGACAAGGCCGCTTCCTGACCATCATGGCCATCGCCGCCTCATATCGATCTTAGGCCAGCTCAACCCGCTCGGCCTGCGATCTGCTGGGCTCCGCGATAGCGGGCAAAGACGTTGTGCCGCCCCGGGGAGAAGATGACGACGTCATAAGTCTGAGGGGTCTGGCCCGACACCTGCATCCCGGGCGAGCCGACCGGCATGCCTGCGACCGCGATGCCTGTCACCTGCGGGCGTTCGAGCAACAATCTCTTGATTGCCTCGGCGGGAACATGACCTTCGACGACGTAGCCAGCGACTTCGGCGGTATGGCAGGAGGTCAGGAGATCAGGCACGCCGAGCCTGGCCTTAAATGGAGTCACGTCCGGGATCTCGACCACTTCGACCGGAAAGCCCGCGGCCTTCACATGCGCTATCCAGTTGCCGCAGCAACCGCAGCTCGGATCGCGGGTCACCGTTATCTTCGGGAGCGTCTCGGCAGCCCGCAATGGACCGGGCAACCCAAGTACCGCGGCGGCCTGCCCACCGCCGATCATTAGCGCCCGGCGCGAAAAGTGGAGCTTGGTTGGCATAAAGCTGTCCTTCTTCAATCCCTGCGATGTGTCTTCCTTCGGTCGCGTGCGCGTCTGGCGCCCCTCACCGGAAGAAGAGGTATTTGACGAGGGCCGCAATCGCCAGCACCAGGGCTGCGATGACGAGCAGGCCCACGAGCCCCATGCCCCACCCCATGCCGTTCATCATCTCGTTCATCTCGGTTCCTCCGCATATTCGACGGGGGACGTGAGGCGTCCGGCCTCTGTCTCCCGCGCAACCTTCTCGGCCGCCGCTGACGATGGCAGCCGCCAGCCCTTGACCAGGCCGTAGATCGCCGGGATCACCAGCAGCGTCAGCACGGTCGAGGACACCATGCCGCCGATCATCGGCACGGCGATACGTTGCATCACCTCCGAGCCGGTGCCGGTATTCCAGAGGATCGGCAGCAAGCCTGCCATGATCGCAACGACGGTCATGATCTTCGGCCGCACGCGTTCGACGGCGCCGAGCATGATCGCCTCGTGCAAGTCTGCTCTCGTGAAGACCCGATCCTCCGCGGCACGGCGCGCCCGCACCTCGCTGAGCGCGTGGTCGAGATAGATCAGCATGATCACGCCGGTCTCGGCGGCCACGCCCGCGAGAGCAATGAAGCCGACGGCGACGGCAACGGACATGTTGAAGCCGAGCCACCACAGCAGCCAGACGCCGCCGATCAGCGCGAACGGCAGCGAGAGCATGACGATGAAGGTCTCGGTCAGCCTGCGGAAGTTCAGGTAGAGCAGCAGGAAGATGATCGCCAGCGTCACCGGGACGACCAGCCTGAGGCGCGCCTCGGCCCGTTCGAGGTACTCGAACTGGCCGCTCCAGGCGATGCGATAGCCCGGTGGCAGCTCGACGCTCTTGGCGATTGCGTCCCGGGCATCGCGGACATAGCCGCCGAGATCGCGTCCGACCGTATCGACGAAGATGTAGACCGCGAGCTCGCCATTCTCGGTCCGGATCGAGGTGGCGCCGCGCTTGCGCTCGATGCTCGCAACCTCGCCCAGCGGCACGCTGGCGCCGGACGGCGTCGAGACCTGGACCTCGCGCGAGATCGCCTGCGGGTCGGACCGGAGGTCACGGGGATAGCGGATGATGACCCCGTAGCGCTCACGGCCTTCCACCATCGTCGTCACGGTCTCGCCCCCCATCGCCATCACGACCGCGTTCTGGACGTCGCCGACCGAAAGCCCGTAGCGGCCCAGGGCGATCCGATGCGGCACGATGTCGAGGAAATAGCCGCCGATGACGCGCTCGGCGTAGGCGCTGCTGGTACCGGGGACGGCCTTGAGCACGGTCTCGACCTGGCGTGAGATCGCCTCCATCCGCGCGAGGTCGGTGCCGAAGACCTTGACCCCGATCGGCGTGCGGATGCCCGTCGCCAGCATGTCGATGCGGGCGCGGATAGGTTGCGTCCAGGCGTTGGAGACGCCGGGGAACTGGAGCGCCTTGTCCATCTCCGCCTTCAGGCTGTCGAGCGTGACGCCGTCGCGCCACTCTGCCTTGGGCTTCAGGTTGATGATGGTCTCGAACATCTCGGTCGGCGCCGGGTCGGTCGCGGTCTGGGCGCGTCCGGCCTTGCCGTAGACCGAGGCGACCTCCGGAAAGGAGCGGATGATCCGGTTCTGCGTCTGGAGCAGCTCGGCCGCCTTGGTGACCGAGAGCCCGGGCAACGTCGTCGGCATGTACATCAGCGTGCCCTCGTCGAGCGACGGCATGAACTCGGAGCCAAGCTGTCTGGCAGGCCAAAAGCTGAATCCGAGGACGGCGAGTGCGAGGACGATCGTCAGGGTCTTGGCTTGAAGAACGCCGCGAATGAACGGTCGATAGAGCGCGATCAGCATCCGGTTGATCGGGTTGCGATGCTCCGGGATGATCCTGCCCCTGACGAAGACGACCATCAGCGCCGGTACGAGCGTCACCGACAGGAGAGCTGCGGCCGCCATGGCAAAGGTCTTGGTGAAGGCAAGCGGCCCGAACAGGCGGCCCTCCTCCGCCTCCAGCGTGAAGATCGGCAGGAAGGAGACGGTGATGACCAACAGGCTGAAGAACAGCGCCGGTCCCACCTCGCTTGCCGCCTCGATCAGGATCTCGACGCGCGACTTATCCGACTGAGCTCGTTCGAGATGCTTGTGGGCGTTCTCGATCATCACGATTGCGGCGTCGATCATCGCGCCAACCGCAATGGCAATGCCACCGAGGCTCATGATGTTCGAGCCAAGGCCGAGCGCCTTCATCGCCGCGAACGCCATCAGAATGCCGACCGGCAGCATGATGATCGCCACGAGGGCGCTGCGCAGGTGCAGCAGGAAGACGATGCAGACCAGCGCGACGATGATGCTCTCCTCGATCAGCGTGCCCTTCAGCGTCTCGATCGCGCGTTCGATCAACCCGGAGCGGTCGTAGACCGGCACGATCTCGGCGCCGCCCGGCAGGCTCCCCGCAATTTCGGCAAGCCGCGCCTTGGCGCGATCGATGACGGACAGCGCATTGGCGCCGAAGCGTTGCAGGATGATGCCGCTTGCGACCTCGCCCTCACCATTGAGCTCCGTGATGCCGCGCCGCTCGTCCGGGCCGAGCTCGACCCGCGCCACATCGGCCAGCCGCAGCGGCGCACCGCGTTCGCTCTTCAGGACGATGTTCTCGATATCCGCAATCGACTTCAGGTAGCCGCGGCCGCGCACCATGAACTCGAACTCGCTGAGCTCGACCGTGCGACCGCCGACATCCAGGTTGCTGCTGCGGACAGCCTCGCGCAGCGCTGCCAGCGAAACCCCTTGGGCGCGCAGCCGCACAGGATCGACCACGATCGCATACTGCTTGACGAAGCCGCCGACGCTCGCGACCTCGGCCACGCCCTCGGCCCGGGAGGCGGCGAAGCGCACCGTCCAGTCCTGCAAGGAGCGCAGCTCGGCGAGGGTCATCTCCTTGGCCATGACGGCGTATTGGTAGACCCAGCCGACGCCGGTTGCGTCCGGCCCAAGTGTCGGAGAGACGCCCGCCGGAAGCCTGCGGGCAGCAGCGTTTAGGTATTCGAGAACGCGCGATCGCGCCCAATAGGGATCGGTGCCGTCCTCGAAGATGACGTAGACGAACGAGACCCCGAAGAAGGAGAAGCCGCGCACGACACGTGCCTTCGGCACGGTCAGCATCGAGGTGGTGAGCGGATAGGTGACCTGGTCCTCGATCACCTGCGGCGCCTGGCCGGGATATTCGGTGTAGACGATGACCTGGACGTCGGAGAGGTCCGGGATGGCGTCGAGGGGCAAGGTCTTGAGGGCATAGACCCCTGCGGCGACGGCGAAGGCCGCTCCGACGAAGACGAGGATCAGGTTGCGCGCCGACCAGGCGATCAGCCGGGCGATCATGGCTTGGCCTCCGTCTGCGCGAACCCGCTCAGCGCGGCCTTGAGGTTGCTCTCGGCATCGATGAGGAAATTGGCGGAGACGACGACGCGATCGCCCTCGGACACGCCGTCGGTGATTGCGACGACGCCATCGCCGCGACGGCCAAGCTTGACCTCACGCGGTTCGAACCGGCCCTCGCTGCGATCGAGGATGACGATCCGGCGTGTCCCGGTGTCGATCACGGCGCTGTCGGGAACGGCGATTTCGGGAACTGCATCGCCGGAGCCGATCTCGACGTCGGCATACATGTTCGGCAACAAGATGCCGTCTCGATTGGCGAGCTCGACGCGGACCCTCGCCGTGCGAGTTGCTTCCGCGATTTGCGGGTAGATCACGCTGACCTGTCCCTCGAATGAGGTCCCGGGACGACCGCGCAGTCGCACCGTGGCTGTCGCGCCAATCCGAACCGCGGCTAGCTCGCGCTCCGGCACGTCGGCCAGAACCCAGATCGTCGAGATGTCGGCAAGCCGGAACAGGCTGTCACCGGCCGCCATCTTCATGCCGTCGCTGACGCTGCGTTCCAGCACGATGCCGTCGCGCGGTGCCGACCAGTTGATCGTCAGCGGCACCTTCCGGCTGCGCTCGATCTCGGCGATGACCTCCGGCGGTACGCCGAGGTTTTCAAGGCGCTGTCGCGCGCCACCCTCGGGCACGCCACGCGCGGCCGCATTGAGCTCCGTGATGAACTGCGCTCCGGCGGTGCTGATCTCGGGAGAATAGAGACGCACGAGCCGCGTGCCCTTGGTGACGCGATCGCCCGTCGTGACCGGCGCGACCTCCTGGACGAAAGCGTCCGCGCGCATCGACACAACCGAGACCCGCCGCTCGTCGAGCTGCACCGTGCCGGGTACGCGGATCGGCTGGCCGACGGCACGACGGCTGACCGGCTCGGAGCGCACGCCGCTGCGCTGGATGCGTCCGAGCGACAGTTTGACGATCCCATCCTCGCTCCCCTCGCCCTCGTGGACGGGGAGGTAGTCCATTCCCATCGAATCCTTCTTGGGCACCGGCGAGGTGTCCGGGAGCCCCATGGGATTACGGTAGTAGAGGATGCGGCCTTTCGCTGCCTCGGCGGCCTTCTCCTCGACAGGCTGCTTCTCCTCGAAGCTGATGTCCTCGCTGGCATGGACGGCCCTGAACGGCCTGCCGTCGTCAGACTGGCGCGGTTGAGCCGAATAGATCGGCTTCCGGTCGGGGTGCTGATAGTAGATCACCGGCCCGGTCCCGGTGGGCTCGTTCGCCGCGAGCGAGCCTTCGATGCCGAGCCACGCGCGCAGGTCGGGGGCGGCAAGACCGCGATGCCCGGCCCAATAGCCCGCACCTCCCGCCGCCAGGATGGCGGCGAGAGCCAGGCCCGTGAGGGCGAAGCGTTTCATGGCATCGCCTTGAGGATCAGCTTGTTCTCAAGCGTGCCTGTCTCGCCCTGGACCTTGGCGCCGAGCGACAGGCGCCAGCCTCCTGCCATGCTGAGGTTGGTCTTGAAGCGGTAGGTGCCGGGCTCGGTCGAGGGCATCGGCTCGATCGGCATTGTCATCGCTTCCATGCCGTCGGGTGCCATGTCGATGCGCGTTGCGAAGATCACGGCATCCGGGACGGGCTTTCCGGAGCGCTTGTCGATGAGTTGAACGGCGACGGTCGCGCCGTTTCCCTGTTTGAGCTCGCTCTGCACGAGCCGGAACTCGTAGTCCTTGATGTCCGCGAGCGCCGGGAGCGAGACGGCGGCGAGCGGGAGCGCGGCGAGAAGCCCACGCAACATGTTCATAGGTGTCATGGTCGAAATCCTGAGAGCGTCAGGCCGCTGCGCGTGCGCAGAGCCTCGAACGTGGCGCGAGCCACGGTTCACCGACCGCCCGGGGTGCCGTGCGGCCGAAGCCGACGCACAGGGCGCCGGCGATGTCTCAGGTTCGCGGAGGTCGGGCGGGCGGCTCGAACGGCCGTGAGGCTCGGGCAGAATCGTCGCTCGAAACGCCGAGCATCGCGACGACGGGCTGATCGAGCGTGACGAAACCGGTCGGCTCGCCGGGGAAGCACTTGGCCAGGCAGAAGCTCAGCGCCGGACAGTTGGTCGTGCAATCCTTCGCCTTGCCCTGGTCGGGCGGGCAGCACGGCATGTCCGCGTCCATCGACATGGCCGCTTCCATGGTCTCCATCCGGTCATATCCGGCCTGCGCCGGGCTGACGAAGGCAGCCAGGACGGTGGCCATGACGAACAGGGCCAGAACCAGACAATGCGCGAGGAGCCGCAATTTCATGGGCTCATTCTGCCACGATGCCGGTCACCGAAAAAGCTTCCGGCCTTCAGGTTCACGTGAATGCGGCGCGACATGATCGTGGCGGCACCCTCTAACCGAACCTGCGATTGATGACGTTGAAGAGGAACGCGATCATCACTCCCGCATATCCGCCGAAAGCGAGGCTCTGGACGGTCCCCAAAGCAAGGCTGCGCAGGTCGAACCCGGTCAAACCGAGATAGAACTGCAACCACGGCCGATGCAGCCCCCAGTCGGGCGCGATCATGCCGAGCAGCATGCAGAGCAGAAAGGAGATCATGGCAAACGCGGCGAGAGTGGCGCCGCATATCCGCAGCGGGAGCTGCAACGGCGCGGGCGCCGTACCGCTCTTTGCGGGGGTCGGGAAGGCAATGCTCGTCATGGCGATGCTCCTCCTCATCTGACGATTGCGGGCCGGGATCCGAGGCTTTCGTCCGTGGCTTTCCCGCCCGAGGCGTCGTTCGATCAGCGATTCCGCTGAGATCCAACAATACGCTCATCCCCGAGCTCAACGTTGACTGAGATCAAACTCCGCCACGGGTCGACGCGGAGTTGAGGCGGGCGACGACCAACCGAACCGCTGCGCCACCTCCAGGAGACTTGCAGGTTCGCATTGGTCGACGCCACTTGCCGTGCGCCTCAGATGATTGGTTCGACACCAGGTGTGTACCCGGCTCCGATCACGATCGATCTGATGGCGGCGAATTCGGCGGCCCCCCGCACGCTGACGATCTTCGAGCCCGGGTCCGCCGAAACGGTTGTCCCCGGCAATCCCGCCTTGATCGCGTTCTCGATCGTCCCGGCGCAGTGACCGCAAGCCATGTCATCGACGCGGAAATTGATGGCGTCCTCGCTGATCCGAGCTTCGGTCGTCGGGCTTGATTTCTGACAAGAGCACATCGCTGCAAACTCCCTTGATGGGCAACTGCAAAGTAGCCTGCACCTTCCCATCATGGTAAGGTCAAGGCTGATCCCATTCTTCAGGCGCCACGCTGACGGAGCAGCGATCACCGCTGCAGACGACGTCGATGATCTTGTGTGAGGATCCCAGGCAGTTGGCCCGATAGACCACCATCGTCCCTTGTTTGAGCGCGGTGTCGATCTTGGCCTTGAGGCAGCCTGCTTCAAGGAGAGCGCGCTGAAGACCGAAGTCGCTGGCTTGCGCGGTGGAGTTGCTTGCGAGGATCGCGATTGCGATGTGGGCGAGACGAAGTCGGGCGGACCATGCAGGCCCGCCCCGGGTCGTGATGATCACTTGGTTTTCTGAAGCTTGGTGACCGTGATCTGACCGTTCACGCGGTCGGCGTCGAACTTGATCTTGTCCCCGGATTTAAGGCCCTTCAGCATGGCCGCATCGCCCGCCCGGAACACCATGGTCATGGCCTCCATGTCGAGGTTCTTGATCGGACCGTGATTGATCGTCAGCTTGCCTTGGGCCTCGTCGACCTTGGTGACGGTCCCGTTGACGGATTGGGCTGCCACCGGAAGGGCGAAGGCGACGAAGGCGACGGTCGCAAGGGTTTTCAGCATCGAGTGATCCTTTCGCTGATGGATGCGCTTACTTGACGACGATCTTGCCGGTCATTCCCGCTTCGCGGTGACCTGGGATCAGGCAGGAGAAGTCGAACTCGCCCGCCTTGGTGAACTGCCAGATGATCTCGCCCGTCTTCTTCGGGGCGAGCCGCTTGGCGTTCGGATCGTCATGTTCCATGTCAGGGTTCTTCTGCATCTCGATGGCGTGCTTGAGGTTCTCCTCCAGCGTGGCCAGGACGAGCTCATGATCGAGCTCTCCATTGTTGCGTAGCTGGAAGCGGACCTGCTCGCCGCGCCGGACCTCGATCCGATCCGGAATGAAGGCCATCTTGCCGTCGCGCTCGCTCATCACGACCTGGACAATGCGGGCGGGCTTCTTGGGATCGCCGGGCTTCCCATATGCAGCCTCGTGATCATGGCTGTGTCCGGCCGCGCCCGGACCGGCAACCGCCGCGGCAGCCGACATGAGGATAGCAATCAAGGAAAGCGAGAGAGTCGACGTTTTCGACGTCATGGAGGGCTCCTGAATGAGTCTGGGTTCAATGATTGGAATGGGGGCTTTTGGAAGCGGGCCGCGGCTTGCCGTCCGGGCCGAGGCGGGGTTTGCGGGGATCCTTGACGCGCCACTCTGCCGATTGGACCCCGCTATCCGGGGGTGCCGCCCGCGGCGCTTCGCCGAGCTTCTGGCCCTTCGCCTCGAAAGCGACCGTTCCCTCGGGATGCTTGAACCAGCCCGGGTCCTTGTAGTCGCCCTTGGCAAGGCCTTCCCGCACCTTCACGACCGAGAACATGCCGCCCATCTCGACGGGTCCGAACTGGGCGAAGCCGGTCATCATGGGCAGGGTGTTATCCGGCAGCGGCATCTCCATCGAGCCCATCTCGCCCATGCCGTTCGAGCCCATCGGCATGTAGCCGGGCGCGATCTTGGCGATCCGTTTGGCGAGGTCCTTCTTGCCGACGCCGATATAGGTCTTCACCGAATGGCCCATGGCATTCATCGTGTGATGTGACTTGTGGCAATGGATCGCCCAGTCACCGGGCTCGTCGGCGACGAAGTCGAAGGCGCGCATCTGGCCCACCGCGCAGTCGATCGAGACCTCCGGCCAGGCCGCAGCCGGGTCGACCCAGCCGCCGTCCGTGCAAGAGACCTTGAACTCGTACCCGTGCATGTGGATCGGGTGGTTGGTCATTGTCAGGTTGCCGAAACGGACCCTGACCTTGTCGTTCAGCCCGACCACGAACGGGTCGATCCCGGGAAACACCCGGCTGTTCCAGCACCACAGGTTGAAGTCGAGCATGGTGTTGACCTTCGGCACATAGGAGCCAGGCTCGATGTCGAAGGCGTTCAGCAGGAAGACGAAGTCACGGTCGACCCGCCTGAAGGCAGGGTCCCTCGGATGCACGACGAAAAAGCCCATCATGCCCATCGCCATCTGCACCATCTCGTCGGAGTGCGGGTGATACATGAAGGTGCCCGCGCGCCGGAGCTGGAACTCGTAGACGAAGGTCTTGCCCGGAGGGATGTGGGGCTGCGTGAGGCCCCCGACACCGTCCATCCCGTTGGGCAGCCGCTGACCATGCCAGTGCACGGCCGTGTTCTCCGGCAGCTTGTTGGTAACGTAGATGCGGACCTTGTCGCCCTCGACCGCTTCGATGGTCGGCCCAGGGGATTGCCCGTTATAGCCCCATAGGAAAGCCTTCATGCCTGGCGCCAGCTCGCGCTCGACCGGCTCGGCGACGAGATGGAACTCCTTCCAGTCGCCATTCATGCGCCAGGGCAAGGTCCAGCCGTTCAGCGTGGCGACCGGCTGGTAGTCCGGCCCCGTTGTCGGAACGAGCGGCGCCTGCGTGGACGCCTCGGTCATGGTGGGCGCCTCGGGCACGGCGGCGAAGGCGGCCCTCCCGGAAACAGCCGCGGCGCCGGCGAGAGCGAGGCCCGAGGATCCAATGAAGCCTCTGCGCGACAGGTTCGTCATGTCGGTGTCCCTTCCCGCTCAGTGGCCGCCGGCCGCTTCACCGCCGCCCGCGGCAGCTACGGCCGCAGAGCTTCCGCCCCCCAATCCGCCGCCGATCAGTGCGTGCTTGAAGTCCGTGTGGGCGATCCAGAAATCTCGCTTGGCGTTGATCGCCGCGACGTTCGACAGGATGCGACTACGGGCATCAACGATGAGGTCGGTCACATCGTTCAGCATGCCGTTGTAGTGCAGCAGCGACTCGTCCTGGATGATCTTGCGAAGCGGTAGGACGTTGTTCTCGTACTGCCGCGCGATGTCATAGCTGGCGCGATACCCGGTATAGGCCTCGCGCGCCTCGGAGCGGACATTGACAGCCTTCTCGGCCAGGCGGTTGGCCGCCTGCATGTAGGTCTGTTCAGCCAGGGCCACCTTGGACTGGCCGAAGTCATAGATCGGGATCTCGATCTCCAGCTCCAGCGTCCGGCTGCGGCTGCTCTCGCGCTCGACATGGCCGTCCTCGGAAACGCTGCGGCCGCGATCGTAGGTGCGCCGACCGAGCAGATCGACGTCGTTGACGAAGCGCGTCGCCTGGGTGAGCCCGAGCGACTTGGCGAGCGCGTCGAGATCGGACCGTGCGATCTGGATGTCGATGCGCTTGCGAAGCGCCTCGGCCTCGATCGCCTGGGCGGCCCTGATGCGAGGTAGCCCGGGGAGCGCGGCGGGCAACCTGAACTTGAGGTCGTCCCCCCACAGGCCGAGCTGACGCACCAGGCGTTCGCGCTCCTGGCGCTGCTGAAGGCGTGCCTGCGCCAATTGGGTCGCGAGCTCGGCATCGAAGGCAAATTCGCGGGCTTGGTCGAGCTTGTTGACGCCACCGGATTCGCCGAGCCGCTTCAGCAGCTCCGAGGCAGCGTCGGATGATGCCTTCGCCTGCTGGAAAAAGCCGACCTGCGCGTTCGCGGCGACTGCGCGGTAGTACTGTCTGCGCGTGTCGGCGGCGAGCCTGAGCACAGCCTCAGCCGTCCTTAGCTGCGCGGTACGAAACCTGTCTCCCGCAATCTCGGCCCGCGCCGGTAGCGTGGCCAGCGCCAAGAGGCTGCCCGCGATCTGGCGCTCGATTTCGATCTCGAACCGGCCTGAGAGCTTGGATATGCCGAAGACCGGGTTGGGCGGCAGGCTCGCGGCAACCATCTGCGCCTCGGCCACGCCGAGCTCGTTGAAAGCGGCCTGGAGACCGCGATTGTTCAGCAAGGCGATCTGGACCGCGGAATCCGCCGTCACGGGTTTGCGAAGGAGCTGATCGACCCGCGCTTTGGTGCTCGATGCTGTCGGATCGTCACCGACCTTGATTACGTCCTTGCCGATCTCGGCGTAAGCAACGGCCTGGACCGGGTTCATGCCACCGTCGGCGGACAGGCTCGCACATCCGCCGAGCAGCGCCGCAACACCCGCGAGCAGCCCCAGCTTGAGGGAGCGATGAGCATCTGGATTGGCAGGAGCAGTCAAGGCAGGCCTCTCTCGGCCGTCGGCCGGGGCTACGTCGAGCGAAATGATCGGGCGAGTGGAGGACCTCATGATTGCGGTCCGACCCGGCGATTGAGCTCGCGCCAGTCCTTCGGCTCGGCCGGGCGCAGTGTCACCGCACCCGCTGTCACGCTGCGATAGCCGGTCGCGGGGACCTTGATGCTGGGATCGGCAGGCCGGGCCAGGTAGTCTGGAACGGATGCGAGCGAACAAGCACCGAGCGCGAGCCCGATCACAGCGATGATCGGCACTTTCACGAATGTCACGACTCGGGCTCCCTCGGCTTCGTTGAGCCACGGGTAGCAACCGCTCCGGCCAGGCGTCCGTTACAAATTGTTTCAAAGCCAGACGGGCGAGGACCGCGCGGGAGCGCTATTGTCCCCTGCGTATTGAGCCGAACGGGCGTCCCAACAGGCCGGGCGCACCTCTGCGAGGACCAGACGCGTGAACCAGGCCCCTGCCTCCATTTCGTCGGACGACCACGGGCATGTCCTGGTGGTCGACGATGATCCGCAGATCCGCCTGCTGGTGGCGCGCTTTCTCCAGCGCCACGGGTACCAGGTCACGGGGGCATCGGATGGCCGCGGCATGATGGACGTCCTGGCCCATACGGAAATTGACCTGATCGTTCTCGACCTCATGCTCCCGGGCCGGTCCGGCGTGGAGCTTTGCCGCGAAGTGCGCGCGACCTCGCAGGTCCCCATCGTCATGCTGACCGCCCGCAGCGAGGAGAGCGACCGCATCCTGGGCTTGGAAGGCGGTGCCGACGACTACGTCACGAAGCCCTTCAGCCCCCGCGAATTGCTGGCTCGCGTCCGCGCCGTGCTGAGGCGCTCGCGGACGGCTCGTGGTCTCGGAGGAGCGCGGGCCAGTGAATTCGTCTCGTTTGATGGCTGGAAAATGGATATGCGCCGCCGCGAACTCCAGTCGCCTTCGGGCACCTTGGTCGATCTATCGACGGGGGAGTTCGATCTGCTCGTCGCCTTCGTCGAGCACGCGAACCGGGTTCTTTCGCGCGAGGCGTTGATGCAGTTCGCCAAAGCCCGGGCGAGCGATGATCCGTTCGACCGAACCATCGACGTTCAGATCAGCCGGTTGCGCCGCAAGCTCGAGGCTGACCGCAATGGCTGGCAGCTCATCAAGACGATCCGAGGCGCCGGGTATATGTTCACGTCGAGCGTCCGATCGCACGAGGGGCTGCCCGCTTGAGGAGATCTCTGAGCCGCCTGTTTCCCGACACCGTCGCGAGCCGTGCGATCCTGATCCTCGTCGCGGCGCTGCTCGCGTTTCATTTCCTCGGCTACTGGGCCTACCGCGTCGGCGTGGAGGGCCTCGCGACGGCAGCGCGAGATCGCGGATTGGCCGAGCGCATGGTCTCGATCAAGCGGGCCATCGCCAGCCTGCCGGAAGCGCCCGATCGGGACCGCGTTGCACATGATTTGTCGAGCGCCAGCCTCGAGGTGCACTGGAGCAAGGTCAGCCTGGTTCTCGGATCCGCCCCGCAGACGGAGAGGACCCGGACGATGGAGGCCAGGCTCAAGGAGTTGGTTCCAGACCTGGCCGCGGAATCCTTCAGGGTCGGATTCGCCGACGACGGCGCGCTCGAGGCCGGTGATGCAGACGCCTACAAGCACATGATGCTGGTTTCGGTGCGGCTGGACGACGGCTCCTGGGTCAATTTCTCCTCGTCGGCGCTCGGAGCCACACAACACGCCGACTGGAGCGTGCTGGCGGTGACGATCTGCTTCGGCGTCGGCATCGTCGTCGTCGCCCTGCTCCTGTTGAGCTGGGCGATACGGCCGTTGCGTGACCTCGCCATTGCGGCCGAGCGCTTCAGCCTCGATCAGACGCCACAGCCTCTCTCGGAAAGCGGACCGGCCGAGGTCAGGCGAGCCGCGCGGGCCTTCAACACCATGCGCGAGCGCATCCAGCGCCTGGTTGCGGAGCGAATGCAGGCGCTTGCGGCGGTGTCCCATGACCTGCGCACCCCCATTACGCGTTTGAGGCTCCGGTCCGAGCTGCTCGACGACGACGCAGCCCGGGTCATGGTGGATGCGGATCTGAACGAGATGGAGGGGATGATCGACTCCACGTTGGAATATCTGCGCGGAGGCGTCTCGAGCGAGCCAATCCGGGCGATCGATATCGCCTCCGTGATCGAAACCATTGTCGACGAACAACTCGATCAGGGGCAGAAGGTGACGCTGTCCGGCTTGAGCTCGGCACCGGTACTCGGGCGGTTCCTGTCGTTGAAGCGCGCCTTCTCAAATATCATCGGCAACGCGGTGAAATACGGCACTAATGTAGCCATCTCGATCGACGAGACCGATGGCCATTTGGTCGTGGCAGTCGAGGACGAAGGGCCAGGCATTCCTCCTTCCGACATGGAGCGGGTCTTCCACCCTTTCGTTAGGCTCGAGGAATCGCGCGGTCGCGAGACCGGGGGCTCCGGCCTTGGTCTCACGATAGCATCCGCCGTCATCCACTCGCATGGCGGTCGTATCCTGCTCGCTAATCGGTCGAGCGGCGGGCTGCGTGTGACTCTCGCCCTGCCCAAGCTCGATTTGGAATCGGCGCAGGTCATCGAAGCCGTGAGGCCGCACCTCCGCGACATAAGAGAAAGCTCTTGAGGCAGCCTATCCAGTAGTCAGTCGCAGCTGTTAGGTTACGGCGCGCAGGCGAAGTCGCTGTACCCGACGATCAACCTCAAGATGAGGGGCGCTCTCCACAATGACGTCGAGAATTCCGCTTATCTCTGTTGACCGACCGGCGCACGGAGGCTTGCAGCAGGCCCAGAGGATTTCCAGCGCAGCGTCAGGAAAGCGTCTTATGACAAAATGATCTTCGCGAGTGAATTCGTGAAGATCGAGCCAATCCGCTTGGAACGGGACTACATACGGCGTGACTACTTTGACCGCTTCTGGAAAGGCCTCGCGGCTTGAGAGTGCGAGATCGACAACATTCCGGGTCACTCGCTCGCTACGGTACTTTCGATCCCGAGGCCAGATCGCTTGAAAAGTAGGCCCGAAAACTTCAGTCCATTTGCGAGCGCGCTGTTCCGGACGCTCTTCCGCTAACCAGCGCTCGAGGATCTCGATAGCGCCAGCTCTGACTGGCGGTCGTGCTAAGCGCAGTGTGTTTCGAGCATCCTCGTCGGAAATCCCCCCGCCGGCGTCATTCGGCCTTGAAAAACGGGCCAGTATCGGTCGCACGAGCTGGGAAGCCACATTGGTCGCGGAAATTCCATCAGCTTTGCTTTCGCGGACACCACGGAGGATCGGATCGCGTAAGGCTTTCGTTGCTACTGGCGAGAACCTGTTGATTTCAACTACGACAGCACGCAGCCGCTCTCCCTCCCCTCCGTCCGCGTTCAAACGCGGCAGCAAATGGCGGTCGACGACATCAGGTGCCACCGAAAAAACGAAGCCCAAATGGCGCGCACACGCTCCGCGCCCCATAGTCCCCGCAAAAGTGTCTGAAGCGAGCAATCGTTCCAAGCGGGCGGTGTCTCGCTTTACCGGTCTCCTTTTGCCACGCCCATCGGTATCGATCTTCTGCAGGAGATACTCTGTAAGGCGCCCGCCGGCAGAGTTGATCACGCTGTCGTAGAGGTCACCTTGGTCGGCTCCTTCGGGGGGCTCCTTCGCTTCTGCAGCGGCCCAGAGTCGATCCCACCAATCTGGCGCCAGACGTGCACCGAGCTCTTTTGAGCGAATAAACGCCTCGGCCAAGGGATAGCCCAGCTCGAAGACGGCTGCGGCATCGGCCTGGGCCAAATGACCGAACGCCTGCTGGACTAGCTGGCGAGTTATGTTCTTTTGGTCGGCATCGAGGCTCTTCGGATTGTAAGGAATAGCGTTCAGCCAATCGCGCCATCGGCTGAACAGCTGAGCCTCAAGCTCAGCTACCGTAAGCGATTGCAGCGCACCGGTCATGTCGATGCGGCAATATTCGGCCCAGCTCTGACGGTCGTCGATGTCTGAGCTTTCCTCTAACTGGTCAGCTAACCGTAAGCGCTGCTCCGGCGCGGCCGCCACGAGCGGTGCCGGATTCGGGACGATGCTCCGCACGCCTGTCGAGTAAATGGAGAAGAAATCCATATCTTCAACATCGCGATGCAGATGCGGTCGGCGGTTCTCAATCTCTGATAACACGGCTGCCGCGTGGACGGGGAGGCCGCCGGCTCCGCCTAGCAGCTTCAGGCGCAGCCAAATTTCCCGGTCCCGAGCTACCGCCTGCCAACCATCCTCGCCGTCCGAGTCTGGATCGTTATAGAGACCTGCTCCCTCCACAACGATCCGCTCGGCTAGCTGTTGACGAAGCTGCGGCGACGCATCCTGTGCGCGAAGCTGAATCAAGAGAGGACTTTCTCGCCGAATGCTCCAAAATTGGTCCGGTTCAAGGTCAATCAAGCCCTGAATCGCTTCATCCGCGCTGAAGAGACCGTTGATGCTCAGGGCGTATAGCCACAGCCGCTTCGGTAACCGAAATCCGCCTTGGCGCCACATCTCTGCTAGTGCTCGGGCACCAGCGGACTCGTGTACGGCCCAAAGATCGAACAGCCCGCGGATCAGGTGGATAACAGGTGTGAATCCGCCATGATGACGGTTCTGCTCGTGATCTGCGATGGACGGTACGGTCCAATCCGTAGCGTCGCGTTTGCCGAGAATTAACTCCGCATCGCGAGCACTCATGAGGGCTCGGATGAGTTCTTCGCTTGCGATCCGGCAAAGACGCCCGGCAATCGAGGGCTGTTCTTGGAAAGCCCGCACTATCTCTTGAACAGGCAGGTTTGAATCGGCATCGAATCGAAACACGCCGATATCAGAAAGCCGGCTCCGGCCGGCATTCTGATCGAGTCGATCGCTCATGGTCGGCTCGCGAATTTTCAGCTTCGGCCTGACGGCGCCAGCCAAATCCGCCAATTCAACCTCGTGCACACCTCGCCCGATCTGCTGCCGGATGCCATGTAGTCGCATACGATCATGCTGGCGCTCTCTCGCAGACTGGGCCAGGAGCTTCCAGGCCCTGCTCCACAGTGCCTCCGCTGGTTGGGTGCGGAGCAAACTAAGGTCAATCTCATCCGCTAAGCGCTCACGAAGCACGTCAACGAAAGCTAGCGCGGTGTTCCAGCGCTCAAGTCTGCTCCACCCGCGTTCGAACCATCGGGCCAAGATCCACGGCATTGCATGAGAGCCGATCGCGTCCAGCTCCGTCCTGACGACATTGAACCACTCGGCATCATTGACGATGTCGACAAACAGCCCAAAGAGATCCGCTCGACTGCGAACTGCCCATTGAACGCTCTCTCGTTCAGCAACCGAGGTTTCGGCGACGGGCCGCGACACGACCTCCTGAATGGTCGTTTTGCGCCATTCGTTGGGCCGCTCTACGAGGTCGGCGAGTGCGCCAAGATCACGCCAGAGTGCGTTGTGCCCGCCTCCGTCGATTTCGTGCTTGTAGAGCAACGGCACGACCGCAAGTGCCTCCCATCGCGCGGCTGCAGCTGCTGTATCGTCCCCGGCTCTATCCAGCGCATAAACTGTCTTTAAATCGGTGAAACGGGTTCGATCCGCCTCAAGGACGTTGAGAATGTATCGGACAGGCGCATCGCCAGCTCTGTATCCAACGAGAACTAATGTTCGGCAGCGCGCGAGATCAAAAAAGAAGCGAGCCGCCCAGCCAGCCCTGAGGTATGCCTCACCATATTGGGCACTGGTCAGTATGAGGTCCGTTGCAGGTAGCCTTAAAGAAGTGTCCGCGAGACGCCCGTGAAGATGTATGATCCCGTGAAACCGTTCAGTTCCAGGCGCTGGGATGTTTTGACCAGCCGTGCTCGCTTCTGAGGCAACCGCCCGGCTTCGGGATCGGGACAGTGCTCGCTCAAACAAAGTATCAAAGTTTGTTGTGACGACAGACGGGCGACCTGCCTCGTCTCGAGATAGCCTCACGATGATATCGTGATTCGAACTCGGTTTCTGACCGCTGACCTTAAGAATCTCGGTGGTGGCATCGAGGACATCGTCCGGCCGCGACAGGCGGCGAGAAAGCGAGCCAAGGCATTCTTCGAATCGCTGCTCTGAATACGCGGCATCCTCTCCCGCGGTTCGCTTCTCCCCCAGCTTTTCATAGATGTCATCAACCAGCTTTTGAAAGCCAGGAAGCTGAGGCGCGCTGACACCAGCGCCGCACAAGAAAACGACTTCACCGGCGATCAATTGATCGATCAATTCGGCAGGGAATTCGGGTCCGTTTTCCGAAAAACGCATATCGAGTTAGATCCGAGCGGTCCGAATTCACCGCCCCAATGAACAACAGCGGGCGCCCCGAAACAAATTGCCAAAGAGCCTTGCCCACCGAAATTTCAACTGGTTGCGCGTCGCAGTGGCCCTATGCATTCTCTGCAGCCAACTAGGTGCAAGTGACCAAGGACGAGCATGCAGTTGAATGTCGAAGGTCTCGCTTACTTCCGCTTGAACTCCGCTAGTAGTGGCCCGCGCAGATAGCTGCCAAATAGCTCCGAACCTGCATTTGCGCTTCAAAATCACCCTCAAGGATAAGCGTGATCGGTGGACGTCCGCTAAATAGCTTGTCGAGATTGCGGTTCAGCAACCAGTCGAGCACCTCGGTGTCCGGTCCATAGAGGGTGCGTAGGGAGGCATAGATGCCCAGGATCGCGGAGATACGCAGAAGCACGTCCGCCTCCAGGACGAGGTGTTGGTAGTCACGGGCGGCATCGACCCATTCGCGATAGGCGTCGACGGAGGATGCGCCGATCGCTCGTACTTGCTGGCTTTCGGTCAGTTGCCAGAGCGCAGCAAGGTTCATGAACGTACGGAGGCCGGGCCCGCTCAATCTCGCCCGCTCGTCTGGGGCGCTTGACCTCGACGCGAAACCATCGGTCGTCATTTATCGCTCCATCATCACTCTGGCGCGGAATTCGTTCGTCGCCTTCTTCAGATCGTGATTGACGTCGCCCCGTTGTCTCGAGACGCCAAGACCTCAATGACGCATCGCGGATCAAAGCCGTGGTTTTCCCGGTCGCCGTGGAGGTTCGGATAGCCGGCCTGATTTGCGAAGATCCGTGTTCTGCCCACGCGATAATCATGTGAGCCGTGGTCGTGACCGTGTATCCAGAGTTCCGGTTGGAAATCCTCGATCAACGCGGCGAGATCTGATGCGAAGGCGGGCGATAGCCTGCTGCCCTGATGCTGCGGCTGTACGGATCCCGGGTGTGGCGCATGATGGGTCACAACCACAGTAGGCCCATCATGCTGCGTGGCGAGTTCCTTACGAATGAACGCCAAGTCGAGTCGGTGCTCCGCGGCAGCATGCCACGGCATGAACCGGCTGTAGTGGCCGCTCTCCTCGCGATACCGGATCAGGCGATGATCGTTCAGTTCCTGGCCGGCCACGACCATCGAGGGTTTGGGCGTTCGGAGCAGCCGATAGTCTGTCCATAAAATGACACCGATGAAGCGCACCCCGGCGATAGTGACCGATCTGCGAGCGAGCAGATGGATATCGGCCAACTCCGCTGCCTCACTGCCAGCGACAAGCGCCGATTTCATCTCACTGCCGTAGAACTCATGATTGCCGGGCACATAGATGATCGGTCGCCCCTGCAACTGCCCGGTTTGCCTTTGCTCGTTCATCCACTCGACTGCTGCAGTAATCGGCTTGCCCATATCGCCTGCGAAAACGGCAACGTCGAATTCCGGTAGGCGTGAAGGAAACTCAAATGGGCCGAACTCAAGGTGAAGATCGGAGAGGACTAGCAGCCGCATGGATCAAATTTCAATCAGCGGGTCGGGCTCTTTGCGCAGGCGTTCGAGCAGCTCTGTTACTGCAGGCGATATGGACGCAGCGGGCCCATGTGCCAAAGCGTTTTCGAACTCTCCTATCGGCATAGCTTGCAGCCCCGAAGCCCTCGGTCCGAGCACATCTGCCTCCATCGAGTCACCAATGAACAGGACCCGCGAAGCCATCACCTGAAGCTTGGCGCAGACCATCCGATAGATGGCAGGCTGTGGCTTTGTCAGACCGACTCTAAAGGAAAGGACTAGCGCGTCGGGGATGCCAGGGAGGCACGCGAGCAGCGGCCGCTCATAGGGAGCAGCAAGGTTCGAGCAAACCCCGATCTTGAGGTCCAGGCTTCGTAGCATCGCCCAAACGAAATCTATGCCAGGCCTTAGGCGGATCGATGCGCATTCGGCCGCTAAATCGGACTCAAGCTCAGCTAGGCGCGCTTCACCAACTGAGATGGCGATATCACGCAGCGAAAGCGGCCCGATCAGTGGATTGCTCGTGCCGGAGCCCGATGACTGCTCGTTCTGCAAGGCGCGAAACGGCCGGCGCTTGTCGGTGATCTCAACAACCGTCCCGAACGCGTCGAAACAAACTGCGCCAATGCTATTCATAGCGATCACCCAGTCTCGACTGGCAAAGTGATCCCGCTGTAACGCAAGCAAATGAGGTGATCTCAATACCTACGCGGCCCAGTGGGGGTGTCTCCGGCATCTCTTTTGTCTCTACATTCTGGAGAATGCAGCTAGGCGAGCGCTGTATCCCCGGGGCCGGCTCCGCGTCGGAAGGCCCCTTCCATCTCCGGAACCGTTTGTGCGAAACCGCAGACCATCGGTGAGGATCGCGACCTGCTCCTTTAGCGCGGCGATCTCCCAAGCATGGATCTCCGCTGGGGGATTTTCTTCTTCGAGCGCATGTCGCCGCCACTCGCTGCCCATCCATTGAAATAGGAACCCCGAAAGGGAGGGAGCGCAGTTGAATACGGTTCGGATAGCCGTCCTGTTCGTTCGTACATTTCCGCGAATTACCTCCGGCCTTTGGCCATGAAGATCACACCATCGCTGAAAGGCGCGCTGCCACCGATCTCGGTCGGCCCGGGCTCCTTTGGCGCTGATCAAAAGCTCGAAGCTCACTTTCGCTGGCTCCAACCATTCGATGGAAACATCGAATGTTAAGCCCGCGAAATCCTTCAGCACGTGTCGTTGGCTGTTCACTGGAAAACCCGTCGCGGTAACCGCTCCTCGCACAGCAATTTAGACACTATAATGCCTAGCGACGAAATGCACAGTCCGCTTCGTTCAAGTCATGGACGTTCGGCGGATCGTGGCGAGAAACGTGCGGGAAATCCGCACGGCGGCAAAGCTTTCTCAGGAGGAAGTCGCGGTGCGCATGGGAGTCGAGCAGACGTATGTCAGCGGCCTTGAGCGGGGCGTTCGAAACCCCACAATAACAACCCTAGATCGCACAGCAAGGGCTCTTAACGTAAAAATAATAGACCTGCTAAAAGAATAGCCTTAAAGGGCGATCAATTAGAAAATTGTTCGATTCTAAGCCTTATTTCCACCTCTCTCCACCTTAACTCTCTCCCAAAAATCTAAACGTCTTTTGATCTCGCGCTCAAACCCACGCTCGTTAGGCTCGTACAGGACTGGGCGATTGCCTCCACTTAGTGCGTCAGGGAAAAACTCTTGACCAGAATAGGCGTCGGGAAAGTCGTGATCGTACCTATACCCTGCGTGATAACCCAGTTCCTTCATGAGTTTCGTTGGAGCATTCAGAATATGCATAGGGGGTGGAAGCGATCCTGTTTGCTGAGCCAGCGCAAGCGCGGCATTAAACCCCGAGTAGGAGGCGTTCGACTTCGGTGCCGTGGCAACGTAAGTGATCGCTTGAGCCATAAATAAGCGCCCCTCCGGCCAGCCTACTCTCTCAAAGGCGTCCCATGCTGAAATCACCTGCGGCATGGCTTGAGGATCTGCCATCCCGACGTCTTCAGAAGCGGCGCACGCCAGTCGCCGGAAAATCGTTCCAGGGTCCTCTCCCCCCACCATCATACGTGCAGCCCAATAAAGCGCCGCTTGGACGTCACTCCCCCTGAGACTTTTGTGAAAGCAACTCAGCAGGTTGTAATGTTCCTCCTGCCCCTTATCGTAAACAGGGGCTCGCTTCTGTACGGTGTCCGCGAGAGCCGAAACGTCCAACATGGTTCGCTCCGGTAAGGAAAGCAGCTCTTCGCAAAGGCCTAGCAGGTAGCGCCCGTCGCCGTCTGCCATGGCGAAGAGCGCATCCCGGGCTACGTCGTTCAGAGGCAACTTCTTGCCCGTGTATTCCTCTGCCCGGTCGGCGAGCTTCGCCAAGTCTTCTGCGCTAAAGCGCTTCAGCGTGTAAACCTTTGCCCTTGAAAGCAAGGCCGCCACCATGCTGAAGCTGGGATTCTCGGTTGTCGCACCAATCAAGGTGATCGTGCCGTCCTCAACGTGAGGTAACAGGGCATCTTGAGTGGTTCGGTTGAACCGATGGAGTTCGTCGACGAACACAGCGGTCTGCCGACCGGCGCCCGCTCGCAGTTGTTTCGCCGCATCGATCACCTTCCGAAGGTCGGCAACGCCAGAAAGGACAGCAGATAGCTGGACGAAATCCAGCCCTACTTCCTTTGCGACCAACCTCGCGATCGTCGTTTTGCCTACACCCGGCGGTCCCCAGAGAATGAATGAGGAAAGCCGCTTGGAAGCGGCCATCCTGCCGATAGGGCCATCTCGACTCAGCAGGTGATCTTGACCAATCACGTCAGCCAACCGCTGAGGGCGGAGGACCTCCGCGAGAGGCCGCGGAGCAGCGTCCTCAAAGAGCGACATGTTCATGGACAACCAATCATTCCATTTCGGAGCATATACTCCAAACCTAACCCAAGCCTATCGAGTACACGATTTCAGTATATAACTCATCATAACTAACTGATAAATAAATAAGAGTTTGATTTCGCTGGTAAGAGGACGAAGCGATGGATCTCGTCGACGAAAAGCAGCGTGCCCCGTCCGCCGAGCCGACGTCCGCGCGCCGCCTCGAAGACCTTCTTGAGATCGGCGACACCGGAAAAGATCGCGCTGATCTGCTCGAAGCCTAGATCGACCATGCCCGCCAGCAGCCGCGCCACCGTGGTCTTGCCTGTGCCGGGCGGCCCCCAGAAGATCAGGCTGCCGACCGAGCCCGAGGCCACGAGCCGCGTCAGCGCCCCCTCGGGCCCCGTCAGATGCTCCTGGCCCGCCACCTCGCCAAAGGTCTTCGGCCGCAGCCGGTCGGCGAGCGGCCGGGGGCCGGACTTGTCCAGCCCCGAGGCGGAGAACAGATCGCTCACCCGGGGAAGACCGAGGTGATGGTCTGGCCGTTGCGGGAGATCGTCACTTCCCAGGCGCGCTTGCGCTCGCGCAGCGCCGTCTCGACGTCGCGGGAGTTCGTCATCCGCTCGCCATTGAGCGCCATGATCAGGTCGCCCTTCTGGAAGCCGATATTGGCGGCGGTGCTGCCCTCCTCGATCTCGGCAACGACGACGCCCTCATTGCCGGTATCGACCGAAAGCTCCTCGGCGAGCGCCGGCGAGAGATTGGCCACGGTCAGCCCGGCGAGCGGCGAACGGCTCGTCAGCTTCACCGCGTCGCGCGGGCGCGTCTCGGGCGCCGCCACGAGCCTAATCTCGAGGTCCATCTTCTTGCCGCTGCGCAGCACGCTCAGCTTCGTCGTGCCGCCGATCGGCCGGGTGGCGAAGCGGTAGCCGAAGGATTCAGGATCATCGACCGCGAAACCATCCACTGCGAGAATGACATCCGAGCGGCGCAGGCCGGCCTGATCGGCCGGGCCCTTCTCGACCACGCCGGCGACGACCGAGCCGGCCGGCCGGTCGAGACCGAGACCATCGGCGACATCGGTGGTCAGGGCCTGGAGCCGCGCGCCGAACCAGGGCCGGCGCACGGTCTTGGCGCCGCTGCGGGCGCTCTCGACCACGAGCCGCACCATGGCGGAGGGAATGGCGAAGCCGATGCCGACGCTGCCGCCCGAGCGCGAATAGATCGCGGTGTTGATGCCGACGACCCGGCCCTTCATGTCGATCAGAGCGCCACCCGAATTGCCGGGATTGATGGCCGCATCGGTCTGGATGAAGGACTGCGCGTCGCCGACGCCGATCTGCGTGCGGGCGAGCGCCGAGACGATGCCCTGCGTCACCGTCTGGCCGACACCGAAGGGGTTGCCCATGGCCAGTACGATATCGCCGACCTGCAGTTCATCCGCGTCAGCAAGATCGATGGCGGTCAGGTTCTTCGTATCGGAGAGCTTGAGCACGGCGAGATCGGTGCGCGGATCGCGCAGCAGGATCGTGGCCTCGACCTCGCGCTTGTCGGCGAAGGCGACCTTCACCTCGCTCATGTTCTCGATGACGTGGTTGTTCGTGACCACGAGGCCCGCGCCGGCATCGACCACCACGCCGGAGCCCAGCGAGCGCTGGACGCGTTCGCGCGGAACGCCGAAGCCGCCATCGCCGAAGAAGCGACGGAAGAACGGGTCATCCATGAAGGGATTCTGCGGCCGCTTCTCGACGCGCGCGCCATAGACGTTCACGACCGAGGCCGCCGTCCGCTTCACCAGCGGCGCGAAGGAGAAGGTGATCTGCTCGCGCGTCTCCGGAACCTGCCGCGCCTGCCCGAATGCGGGCCAGGGCGCAACGGCAGCCCCAAGCGCGCATGCCAGCGCGGCGGCGGCCATCTTCCTGCGATATCCTGCGACACGCTCAGTCATGCTGTCCTCATCGTGAAACAAAAAGCCGCCGGCGAACGTTGGGAATGAAGCGACGCGGTGGCGCCCCTCACTATACCCCTCTCTGCGCACCGCGGTTCCCCATCGACATTTCGTGCAACTTCTTAGGCTTCGCAAGCCGCAAGCGACATATCTCCAAGGACATATCTCATGAGCCTGATCCGGCTTGTCTATGCCAGCCACAGCCTTCTCGACGACTCCAGCCGACGCCCCGAGCTCGACCGAATTCTGGTAGGCGCCCGGCGCTTCAACCAGGAGAACGGCGTCACCGGCTTCCTGCTCGCTACGCAGACCGCCTTCGCGCAGGTGCTGGAGGGCGAGGACCCCGATGTCCGAAAAACCTATGACCGGATCATGGCGGATCCGCGCCATGACGATCTGCGCATCCTGAGCGCGACGCCGGCTGCGGAACGGCTGTTCGCCGGCTGGGCGATGGGTGTCGCCGAGCAGGACGAGACGACCCAATTCATCTTCGGGCTCTACGGCGTGACGCCAGAGCGCGACCTCCCGGCCCAGCCCGTCGATGCCCTGGTCGATCTCGCTGGAGAGCTGGCACGCCGGCCCGCGTGAGGCACGAGCCAAAAGAAAAGGGCGACCCGAGGGCCGCCCTTTCCGAAAAGGTATGCGAGAGGCCGATCAGGCCGCCTCGTCTTCCGCCGTGAAGACCGGGCCCGAATCCTTGCCCTTGGCCTCGACGTCGCGATCGACGAACTCGATGATCGCCATCGGGGCGTTGTCGCCGAAGCGGAAGCCCGCCTTCATGATGCGGAGATAGCCGCCGTTGCGCTCCTTGTAGCGCGGGCCGAGGACCGCGAAGAGCTTGCCGACCAGCTCGACATCCTTGATCTGCGCGATCGCCTGACGGCGAGCGTGCAGGTCGCCGCGCTTGCCGAGCGTGACCAGCTTCTCGACGACCGGACGCAGGTCCTTGGCCTTCGGGAGCGTGGTGGTGATCTGCTCGTGCTTGATCAGGGCCTGGGCCATGTTGGCGAACATCGCCTGGCGATGCTCGGCCGAGCGGTTGAAACGACGACCGCGGAAACCGTGACGCATTGTTTGGCTCCTTCGTTGCTTACGGCCGCCGTGCCACGGTACGGCCGTTCATTATGCTCCGACTGGGATCAGCCGGGCGGGGAACGGCGCGGAATGCCTCCCGCGCCGGTTGGAACTCAGTAGTGCTCCTCGAAGCGCTTCGCGAGCTCTTCGATGTTCTCCGGCGGCCAGCCCTGGACGTCCATGCCCAGATGCAGGCCCATGGTGGCGAGCACTTCCTTGATCTCGTTCAGCGACTTGCGGCCGAAGTTCGGGGTGCGAAGCATCTCGCCCTCGGACTTCTGGATGAGGTCGCCGATGTAGACGATGTTGTCGTTCTTGAGGCAGTTGGCCGAACGGACCGAGAGCTCCAGCTCGTCGACCTTCTTGAGCAGCGCCGGGTTGAAGGGCAGCTGCGGAGCGGTCGAGACGGCCTCTTCCTTGCGTGGCTCCTCGAAGGTGATGAACACCGCGAGCTGGTCCTGCAGGATGCGGGCAGCGAGCGCCAACGCATCCTCGGGGGTGACCGAGCCGTTGGTCTCGATCGCCAGCGTCAGCGCGTCCTTGTCGAGGTTCTGGCCCTCGCGGGTGTTCTCGACGCGGTACGAGACCTTCTTGACCGGGGAATACAGGCTGTCGACCGGGATCAGGCCGATCGGCGCATCCTCAGGACGGTTCTGCTCGGCCGGGACATAGCCCTTGCCGGTGTTGACCGTGAACTCCATGCGGATCTCGGCGCCCTCGTCGAGCGTGCAGAGCACGAGCTCGGGGTTGAGGATCGAGACGTCGCCGATGGTGTTGATGTCGCCGGCGGTGACGGTGCCCGGGCCGGACTTGCGAAGCGTCATGCGCTTCGGGCCTTCGCCCTGCATCTTGACCGCGATGGCCTTGATGTTGAGGACGATGTCGGTGACGTCCTCGCGGACGCCCGGAATCGAAGAGAACTCATGCAGCACGCCGTCGATCTGGACGGCGGTCACAGCCGCGCCCTGGAGCGACGACAGGAGCACGCGACGGAGCGCATTGCCGAGCGTCATGCCGAAGCCACGCTCGAGCGGACGCGCGATCACGGTGGCCTGACGCTTCGGGTCGTCTCCGACCTTCACTTCGAGCTTGTTCGGCTTGGAAAGATCCTGCCAGTTCTTGCTGATCACGACCGCACTCCTGGTGCTGAATTCATCTGGCGGCGATCCGCCGCCCCGGACAGGCGCCCGCCCCTGCGGGCGCCTCACGCAAATGGTCAGACGTCAGACGCGACGGCGCTTGCGCGGACGGCAGCCATTGTGCGGGATCGGCGTGACGTCGCGGATCGAGGTCACGGTGAAGCCCGCGGCCTGCAGCGCGCGCAGCGCCGACTCACGGCCCGAACCCGGACCCGTCACTTCGACCTCGAGGGTGCGCATGCCGTGCTCGGCAGCCTTGCGGGCGGCGTCTTCAGCGGCGACCTGCGCGGCATAGGGAGTCGACTTGCGCGAGCCCTTGAAGCCCATCGTGCCGGCCGAGGACCACGAGATCGTGTTGCCCTGCGCGTCCGTGATGGTGATCATGGTGTTGTTGAACGAGGCGTTCACATGCGCGACGCCGGAGACGATGTTCTTGCGTTCCCTACGGCGAACGCGCTGGGCTTCCTTGGCCATGGTCTTTTCTCTTGTCCTTCAGGCGCGCCCGTCATTCCAGGCGCTGGGGATGCCGCCCGCCCCACTGGGGTCAGGCGGCGCAAAGCAGCGGGCCGGAGAACCGGCCCGCCGAAATCACTTCTTCTTGCCGGCGATCGGCTTCGCCTTGCCCTTGCGGGTGCGGGCGTTGGTGTGCGTGCGCTGGCCGCGAACCGGCAGCGAGCGGCGATGACGCAGGCCGCGATAGCAGCCGAGGTCCATCAGGCGCTTGATGTTCATCGAGACTTCGCGACGCAGATCGCCCTCGACGAGATAGTCGCGGTCGATGGTCTCGCGGATCTGCAGGACTTCGGCGTCGGTCAGCTGGTTGACGCGGCGCTCGGGAGCGATGCCGACCTTCTCGACGATCTCCTGCGCCTTGGCGGCGCCGATGCCGTGAATGTACTGCAGGCCGATGACGACGCGCTTGCCGGTCGGAATGTTGACGCCCGCGATACGAGCCATGATCTCATCTCCATGTCGGCCGGCGCGCCCGATGGCGTCCGGCGGTTGCTAGATACCCCGCGTCCGGTGGAGGCCGGCTCATGCGGAGCGCTTCTCTTGCCAGTTCCACGCAGTAACGCGACGTCGTCCCTTCTTGCGAAGGCAACGGCATCGCTCTCATGAAACCGGAGTGCGGGTCGTTAGACGTTATGACCGCCTGAGTCAAGCGGCCATAACCAAGAACCATGCCAACCCCGGGGAAGCCGGCGTGTCAGCCCCGCACCGTCTCCGAAAGCGCGGTTTCGATCGCCGCCGTCACCGTATCGATCGGCTGCATGCCGTCGATCGGAGTCAGCTGGCCGCGCTTGTCGTAATAGGGCGCAACGATCGCGGTATCGCGGTTATAGGCCTCGAGCCGGGTCTTAAAGACCTCCGGATCGTCGTCCTTGCGGACCGGCTGCCCAGCCGCCCTCGCCTCTTCGGCGCGCTTCACGATCCGGTCCACGAGCTTCGTCTGGTCGACCGTCAGCTCCAGCACGGCGTCGAGCTTAAGCCCCTTGCCGTCGAGCATCTTATCCAGCGCCTCGGCCTGAGCCAACGTCCGCGGGAAGCCGTCGAGGATGAAACCCTTCTTCGCATCCGGCTCCTCGATTCGGTCGGCGACGATGCCGATCACGATCTCATCGGAAACGAGGCCGCCCGAATCCATCACCGCCTTGGCCTTCACGCCGATCGGCGTGCCGGCGGCGACCGCCGCACGCAGCATGTCGCCAGTCGAAAGCTGAGGAATGCCGTGCTTCGCGACGATGCGCGCCGCCTGAGTGCCCTTGCCCGCCCCCGGCGGCCCCAGGAAAATCAACCGCATTTAGCGCCTCGCTCCTCGCAATTTAGCCTTCTTGACCAGCCCCTCGTACTGATGGGCCAGCAGGTGCCCGTGGATCTGGGCCACGGTATCCATGGTCGTCGTCACCACGATGAGCAGCGAGGTGCCGCCCAGAAGGATGATCGGAATCTGAGCATAGGTGATCATGAACTCGGGGATAAGGCAGACGATCGTCAGATAGCCGGCGCCGAGGACAGTGATGCGCGTCAGGATGCGGTCGATATGCTCGGCGGTGCGCTCGCCCGGGCGGATGCCCGGCATGAAGCCGCCATGCTTCTTGAGGTTGTCCGCCGTCTCGACCGGGTTGAACACGATCGCGGTGTAGAAGAAGCAGAAGAAGATGATCAGCGCCGCGTAGAGCACCATGAACAGCGGCCGGCCATGGGCGAGATAAGTCGAGATGATCGACAGGAAGCCCGTGCCGCCCGAAGTCTGCGAGAAGCTCGCGACCGTCGTCGGCAGCAGCAGCAGCGAGGACGCGAAGATCGGCGGGATGACGCCCGAGGTGTTCAGCTTCAGCGGCAGGAACGAGGTCTGGCCCTCATACATGCGGTTGCCGACCTGGCGCTTGGGATAGTTGATCAGCAGGCGCCGCTGCGCGCGCTCCATGAAGACGCAGAAGGCGATGACGCAGACGGCCATGACCATCACGCCGAGCAGGAGCCCGGTCGAGATCGCGCCCTGGCGGCCGAGCTCGAGAGTCTGGGCGAGCTGCGACGGGAATTCGGCGATGATGCCCGCGAAGATGATCATCGAGGTGCCGTTGCCGATGCCGCGGCTGGTGATCTGCTCACCGAGCCAGAGCAGGAACATCGTGCCGCCGACCAACGTGATCGTGGTCGAGAGCAGGAAGAACGGCCCGGGCTCCAACACGAGGTTGCCCGAACCTTGCAGGCCCACGCCGATCGCATAGGCCTGGAACACGGCCAGCACGAGCGTCAGGTAGCGGGTGTACTGGTTGAGGGTCTTGCGGCCCTGCTCGCCTTCCTTCTTCAGCGCCTCGAAGCTCGGGATGACGCTGGACAGGAGCTGCACGATGATCGAGGCCGAGATGTACGGCATGATCGCCAGCGCGAAGATCGCGAGGCGGCCGACAGCGCCACCCGAGAACATGTTGAACATGCCGAGCACGCCGGACTGGGTCTGGCGGAACAGATCGGCCACTGCATCGGGGTTCATGCCCGGCAGCGGGATGTAGGTGCCGAGCCGGTAGACGACGAGCGCACCCAGCGTGAACCAGATCCGCTTCTTCAGTTCGTCCGCCTTGGCGAAAGCCCCGAAATTGAGGTTTGCCGCAAGCTGTTCAGCCGCCGATGCCATGCGTCCGGTCCCTGGGTCTCAGATCAGTCCTCGGCACGACGGCCGGCGCTCTCTTCGCGCCTCGTCATGCCCTGGTCAAACAGTCGAACGGCGGCCTGGGCGCAGGCCCGGCCGCCGTTCGCAAACGTCATGTAGGCGTTAGGATCACGCCTGTGAAGCGGCAGCCAGAATCTTGACCGAGCCGCCGGCCTTTTCGATCGCCGCGACGGCCGACTTGGACGCGCCAGCCACCTCGAAAGCGAGCTTGGTCTTGAGCTCGCCAACGCCGAGGATCTTCACGCCGTCCTTGGCCTGACGGGTGATGACGCCGGCGGCGACGAGCGCCTCGATCGTCACCGGGCCCTTGGCGTCGAGCTTGCCGGCCTCGACCGCCTGCTGGATGCGACCGAGGTTCACCTCGTTCAGATCCTTGGCGAAGAGGTTGTGGAAACCGCGCTTCGGCAGGCGACGATACAGCGGCATCTGGCCGCCTTCGAAGCCCTTGACCGCCACGCCGGCGCGAGCCTTCTGGCCCTTGACGCCACGCCCACCGGTCTTGCCCTTGCCGGAGCCAATGCCACGGCCGACGCGGATGCGCGACTTGCTGGCGCCTTCGTTGTCACGAATGTCGTTGAGTTTCATGTGTCGCCCTCCTCACTTCGCGTCGACGACGCGCACGAGGTGCTTGACCTTCTCGACCATGCCACGCACCGCGGGGGTGTCCTGGAGGGTCGAGCGGCGGCGGATCTTGTTCAGGCCGAGACCGATCAGGGTCTGGCGCTGGGTGGCGTCACGGCGGATCGGGGAGCCGATCTGCTCGATGACGAGGGTCTTCTCAGCCTTAGCCATCGTGCCCTCCTCACGCTTCCGCGGCCGCATCCGTGCCGGCATCGCGGCGACGGGTCTGCAGGGCCGAAACCTTGAGCGAGCGACGAGCCGCGACCGAGCGCGGGCTGTCCTCGTTCTTCAGCGCGTCGAAAGTGGCGCGCACGAGGTTGTAGGGGTTCGAGGAGCCGAGCGACTTCGACACGACGTCCTGCATGCCGACCGCCTCGAAGACGGCGCGCATCGGGCCGCCGGCGATAATGCCGGTACCAGCAGGAGCCGCGCGCAGCACGACCTTGCCGGCGCCGTGGCGGCCCTGCACGTCGTGATGGAGGGTGCGGCCCTCGCGCAGCGGGATGCGGACGAGGCCACGCTTGGCGGCTTCCGTCGCCTTGCGGATTGCCTCGGGAACTTCACGGGCCTTGCCGTGGCCGAAGCCGACGCGGCCCTTCTGGTCGCCGACGACGACGAGCGCGGCGAAGCCGAAGCGACGTCCGCCCTTCACCACCTTGGCGACGCGGTTGATGTGGACGAGCTTGTCCACGAATTCGGAATCGCGCTCTTCGCTATCCCGACGCTCACGCGGCTCTCTAGCCATGTGTCTGTCCTCTTACTTGCGCGGACGAGGATCGAAGCCCCGCCGCTCGCTCGAGCCTAACCCCGTGCCTCATTGCGCGGGGAAGCTTGTAAACGGATACCGCCCGGCCGGCGCGCGAGCACCAGCCGGGCGAAATCCGGTATCCTCAGAAGCTGAGGCCGCCCTCGCGGGCCGCCTCGGCCAGCGCCTTGACGCGGCCGTGGTACATGTACGGGCCGCGGTCGAAGACCACTTCCGTCACGCCGGCCTTGACCGCGCGCTCGGCAACGATCTTGCCGATCGTGCCAGCGGCATCGACATTGGCGCCGGACTTGATCTGGCCGCGCAGGTCCTTGTCGAGCGACGAGGCCGAAGCGAGGGTGACCCCCTTCACGTCGTCGATGACCTGGGCGTAGATCTGCTTGCCGGTGCGATGCACCGAGAGGCGCGGACGGCCGTTGGCGACGGCCTTGATCGCGCGGCGGACGCGGGCCTTGCGGCGCGCAGTCACATCGTTCTGCTTGCTCATGGCTGGCGTCCTTACTTCTTCTTGCCTTCCTTGCGGAAGATGAACTCGCCGGCGTACTTGACGCCCTTGCCCTTGTAGGGCTCGGGGCCACGGTAGTCGCGGATCTCCGCGGCGGTCTGGCCGACGACCTGCTTGTCGATGCCGGCAACGACGATTTCCGTCGGCTTCGGCGTCGTGATCGAAACCCCGGCCGGGATTTCATAGTCGATGTCGTGGCTGTAGCCGAGCGACAGCTTCAGCACCTTGCCAGCGACAGCGGCCTTGTAGCCGACGCCGTTGATCTCGAGGCGCTTCTCGAAGCCGGCAGTGGTGCCGACCACGAGGTTGTTGATGCGGGCGCGCGAAGTGCCCCAGAGCGAACGGGCGCGCTTGGACTGCGAACGCGGCTGCACCGCGATCGCGCCATTCTCCATGGCGACCGAGACGTCCTCGGGCACCTCGAAGGAGAGCTCGCCCTTCGAGCCCTTGATCTTGACGAGCTGGCCGGTGACCGAGGCGGTGACGCCCGCGGGAACCGAAACCGGCTTCTTTCCGATACGAGACATTGGATTTCTCCTGAAGATGAGCGGCGCCTGTCGGGTCAGAAGACCCGGCAGAGCACTTCGCCGCCCACGTTCTGCTCGCGGGCCACATGATCGGCCATCACGCCCTTCGGCGTCGAGACGATCGTCACGCCAAGGCCATCGGCCACGCGCGGCATGGTCTCGACCGACGAATAGACGCGGCGGCCGGGCTTCGAAACACGCGAGATCGACCGGATGACCGGCTGGCCCTCGTGATACTTCAGCTCGATGTCGAACTCGGTCCGGCCGTTGCCGAACTCGGTCGTCGAGTAGCCGCGGATGTAACCCTCGGACTGGAGCACGTCGAGCACGCGGGCGCGCAGCTTCGAGCCAGGGGTGGAAACGCGCGACTTGCGGCGCATCTGCGCATTGCGGATGCGGGTCAGCAGATCGCCGATCGGATCAATGACTGCCATTGTCCTGTCCTCCCTTACCAGCTCGACTTCACGAGGCCCGGAACGAGCCCCTTGTTGCCGAGTTCACGGAGCGCGACGCGCGACATCTTCAGCTTGCGGTAGAACGCACGCGGACGGCCGGTCACCTCGCAGCGATTGCGGATACGGTTCTTGGCCGAATTGCGCGGCAGTTCAGCCAGCTTGAGGCGAGCAAGGAAGCGCTCGTCCATGGGCTGGTTCTCGTCATTGGCGATTGCGAGCAGACGGGCCCGGCGGCCGGCGAATTTCTTCACCAGCTTCCTGCGGCGCTCGTTGTTCTCGACGGAGCTTTTCTTAGCCATCGATCTCTCCTGGTTTCCGCGTATGAACGCTTAGGTTCACTGCCGGAACGGGAAGTTGAAGTGCTTGAGCAGGGCGCGCGCCTCGTCATCCGACTTGGCGGTCGTGCAGACGATCACGTCCATACCCAGAACCTGGTCGACCTTGTCGTAGTTGATCTCGGGGAACACGATGTGCTCCTTGATCCCGAGCGCGAAGTTGCCGCGCCCGTCGAACGACTTCGGGTTCAGGCCCCGGAAGTCGCGCACCCGCGGAAGCGCGATGGTGACGAGCCGGTCGACGAACTCGTACATCCGCGTCTTGCGCAGCGTGACCTTACAACCGACCGGCATGTTCTCGCGCAGCTTGAAGCCGGCGATGGCCAGACGGGACTTGGTGACGACCGGCTTCTGACCGGCGATGAGGGCGAGATCGCCCGCGGCGTTGTCGACCTTCTTGCGGTCGGCAGTCGCCTCGCCAACACCCATGTTGATGACGATCTTCTCGATCGTCGGCACTTCCATGACGTTCTTGTAGCCGAACTCGGCGATCATCGCGGGACGAACGACGTCCTCGTAATGCTTCTTCATGCGCGGCGAAAGCGCGCTGGTCTGAGCCTCAGCCATCGATCAGATCCCCCGAACGCTTGGCGAAACGAACCTTGCGGCCGTCATCGAGCACCTTGAAACCGACGCGGGTGGCCTTGCCATCCTTCGGGTCGGCCACGGCGATGTTCGACAGGTCGATCGTCGCTTCCTTGCTGATGATGCCGCCCTCGGACTGCTGCGACTGCTTGGTGTGGCGCTTCACGAGATTGACGCCGCGCACGACCGCGCGCCCGTCCTTCGGCAGCACCTGCAGCACTTCGCCCGACTTGCCCTTGTCACGGCCGGCGAGCACGACGACCTTGTCGCCCTTCTTGATCTTCGCAGCCATCACAGCACCTCCGGCGCCAGCGAGATGATCTTCATGTGGTTCTTGGCGCGCAGCTCGCGCGGAACCGGTCCGAAGATACGGGTGCCGACCGGCTCCTTCTGGTTGTTGATCAGCACGGCCGCATTGCGGTCGAAACGGATCACCGAACCGTCGGGGCGCTTCACATCCTTGGCGGTGCGAACGACGACCGCCTTCATGACGTCGCCCTTCTTCACGCGGCCGCGCGGGATGGCTTCCTTGATCGAAACGACGATGATGTCACCGACACCCGCGTATTTGCGCTTCGATCCGCCGAGAACCTTGATGCACATCACGCGACGCGCGCCGGAATTGTCGGCGACGTCGAGATTCGTCTGCACCTGGATCATGGCCTTGATCCTTCCAATTGGTATCAGGCGGTTTCCCGACCGGCATCAGCGCCAACCGGGACTACGACTGACGGGGGTCGATCGCCCCCTGGCCTCAAACAAAACATGATCCGCAAAAGTGGAGACCACCTTTGCGGAGAAACACGTCCGGCTTCCTCAGGTCGCCCTGCCCGCCCCGATTCGGGGCCGGGCAAAGCCGTCTCGCGTCACGCCTTGGGGGCGTCCTCGAGCACAACCCAGCTCTTCAGCTTGGAAATCGGCTTGGACTCCTCGATCCACACCGTGTCGCCGACCTTGAACGTCCCCGCCTCATCATGGGCGTGATAGTTCTTCGTACGGCGAACCGTCTTCTTGAGGAGCGGGTGCGTATAACGCCGCTCGACCTTCACCACAACAGTTTTGTTCTGCTTGTCGCTGACGACGACGCCCTGCAGCACGCGCTTAGGCATTTTCTTCTCCTTACGCGCTGGCCGCAACGGCCTTCGACCGCTGCAGCGTCTTGATGCGGGCGATGTCCTTGCGGAGCTCGGTCACGCGCGCGGTGTTCTCGAGCTGGCCGGTAGCCTTCTGAAAGCGCAGGTTGAACTGCTCCTTCTTCAGCTTGAGCAGCTCGTCCTGGAGCTGATCCGTGCTCATGGCCTTCAGGTCGGACTGACGCTGTGTAATTTTCATCTTGCCCTCCCTCACTCGGCAATGCGCTGGATGAAGCGCGTCTTGATCGGCAGCTTGGCGGCGCCGAGACGGAGCGCCTCGCGGGCGATCTCCTCGGACACGCCGTCGAGCTCGAACATGATGCGGCCCGGCTTGACCTTGGCGGCCCAGAACTCCGGCGAACCCTTGCCCTTACCCATGCGGACTTCGGTCGGCTTCTTCGAAACGGGCACGTCCGGGAAGACGCGGATCCAGACGCGGCCGACGCGCTTCATGGCGCGGGTGATCGCGCGGCGAGCCGCCTCGATCTGACGCGCGGTGACGCGCTCGGGCTCCTGGGCCTTCAGGCCGAACTGGCCGAAGTTGAGGTCCGTGCCGCCCTTGGCGACGCCGGAGATGCGCCCCTTGAACTGCTTGCGGAACTTAGTGCGTTTTGGTTGCAGCATGGCTCTTCTCGATCAGCCTTACGCAGCCTGCTCGCGACGATCGCGATCACGGTGATCGCGGTCACGACCGCCGGAGCGGCCGCCCTCGTCGGAGAGGCGCTTGTCCTGGGCCATCGGGTCGTGTTCCAGGATCTCGCCCTTGAAGATCCAGACCTTGATGCCGCACGTCCCATAGGTCGTGAAGGCGGTGCCGACACCATAGTCGACATCGGCGCGCAGCGTATGCAGCGGCACGCGACCCTCGCGGTACCATTCGAGGCGGGCGATCTCGGCGCCGCCGAGACGGCCCGAGCAGTTGATGCGGATGCCCTCGGCGCCGAGACGCATCGCCGACTGCACGGCGCGCTTCATGGCGCGACGGAAAGCGACGCGGCGCTCCAGCTGCTGCGCGATCGAGTCGGCAACCAGCGTGGCGTCGATCTCGGGCTTGCGCACCTCGACGATGTTGATCGTGACATCAGCCTTGGTGAGCTTCGAGACTTCCTTGCGGAGCTTCTCGATGTCGGCGCCCTTCTTGCCGATGACCACGCCCGGACGAGCCGAGTGGATGGTGACGCGGCACTTCTTGTGCGGACGCTCGATGATGATCTTCGAGACAGCAGCCTGCTTCAGCAGCTTCATGAGGGCGGCGCGGATAGCCATGTCCTCATGCAGCAGCTTGCCGTACTCGCCCTTGTTCGCGAACCAGCGCGAATCCCAGGTGCGATTGATGCCGAGGCGAAGGCCGATCGGATTGATTTTCTGACCCATCGTTCTCTCCTCAGGCCTCGGCAGTCGCCTGCTCGCGCACCACAATCGTGATGTTCGAGAACGGCTTCAGGATACGGGCGCCACGGCCGCGAGCGCGGGCATGGAAGCGCTTCATGACGAGCGCCTTGCCGACGAAGGCCTGGGCGACGACGAGATCGTCGACGTCGAGGTCGTGGTTGTTCTCGGCGTTGGCGATCGCGCTCTGCAGGCACTTGCGAACGTCGGTCGCGATGCGCTTGCGGGAGAACTCGAGATCGGCGAGCGCCGTCGCGACCTTCTTGCCACGGATCAGCTGAGCGACGAGGTTCAGCTTCTGCGGCGAGACGCGCAGGTTGCGGGCGACCGCAACCGCTTCGTTCTCAGGCAGCGCACGGGGGGCGGATGCTTTACCCATGGCTTACTTCCTCTTCGCCTTCTTGTCGGCAGCATGGCCGTGGAAGGTGCGGGTCGGCGAGAACTCGCCGAACTTGTGCCCCACCATTTCCTCGGACACGGCCACCGGCACATGCTTCTGGCCGTTGTAAACGCCGAACGTCAGACCGACGAACTGCGGCAGGATCGTGGAGCGACGGCTCCAGATCTTGATGACTTCATTACGGCCCGAGGTCCTGGCGACCTCGGCCTTCTTCAGGAGGTATCCGTCGACGAACGGACCTTTCCAAAGCGAACGCGCCATGACGGACCTCAGTTCTTCTTCTTGCGGGCGTGACGGCTCGACACGATGAACGT